>Ga0181355_1000427_pt1 | contig 18039 bp, 23 predicted proteins | sample Fa13VDMM15DN_FD_130099 | JGI IMG/M metagenome (GOLD analysis project Ga0181355, IMG submission 130099) | Freshwater viral communities from Lake Michigan, USA - Fa13.VD.MM15.D.N | ecosystem: Environmental > Aquatic > Freshwater > Lake | place: USA: Michigan | collected 2013-09-23 | reverse complement strand
TCATATTGTTGGACCTCTTGGTGTTCGTGGACGCAACTCTAATAATGATTTGATTCGTAAAGAATTGGGTTGGGATTATTCTCAGACACTTGAAGAAGGTATTCGTAAGACTTATGATTGGATTAATTCTAAAATCTATAAGGATGCTGTAATGCATCACCCAGTCTGATTATGAAAGTTTTTTAATAAAATTTTCTTTAAAAATCATAAAGTTAAATATAAAACATATATAGGATATTATTCTATGTCAATTTTAATTATTAAAAAAGGATAATTTTATGAGTACTTTAGTATATGTTGGAGCAAATATTGGAAATTCTTTGTGGGGAATTTTTGATAAGTTTGATGAAGTTTATGCTTTTGAACCAGATCCAGAAATTTTTGAACAGTTAAATAAAAGATTTAGACAATTTGAATGGGTCACATTAATAAATGCTGCTTGCTCATTTGATGATGGTGAGTCATATTTACATGTTCATCCGAATAGAGTTTCTAGTGGACTATCGGAAATTGATGTTGACAAATATGGAGGAGAACCTACTGGAGAACCAATAAAAATAAAAACAATTAATTTACTAAATTTTTTAAAAAGAAAAGGAGTTGATTATATTGATTTTTATTATTCTGACTGTCAAGGAAGTGATCTTAATGTTCTCACTACAATAAAAGAATATATTGATGATAAAAAAATAACAGAAATGTTTATAGAAACGCATGGAAATGAAATTTTTCTTTATAAAGAATTAGACAATCAATTTTCATCTTTTAAAAAATTATTAGAAAAAAATTATGATTTTGTTAATGCTAGTTTGGGTAGATTAAATGGAAAAATTGTGAGTGAAGATGAAATACCTAATGAAGAATATGAATGGGATAGTTATTGGAAAGTTAAAGAATAAATATTTTTTTGTAAATAAAAATTTTAATATTTGGTAAAAAATTTATGCTAATAAGTTATAGAAAACTTGATAACGTTTCTCAACTCAATAAACAAAAGTTTGAGTCTGAAAATTGGTATTTGATGAACTGGGGAATGGGAGATGCAATTGATGCAACTCTTTTTCTTGAATCAAATTCTCCAGTTCATTACAAAATCTTATGTAGACCTGGAATTTTCAATGGTATTAAATTTGTTTTAGATAATTTTATATCTAATCCAAAATGCAAAGTTGTTGAAGTATTTCCTTTGGAGACGGGATATCCAATTCCTGAAGAAGAAATTATTATGTCCAAACACGGATTTTATCCACAGGATTTGAATATTTTAAATAATGCACATAATATTAAACGACTTAAGGTATGTCATATGTCACCAAAGATGTGGCCTGTTGTTCAGAATCTTTATAATGCAGGAATCCTTTCAAACATAGAAAAGTATTCTAATGTAGATAAGGACATTGAAGAAAAGACTTGCATTCTTTTTCCAGAAAGAGGTGATAGTTATCAACTAGATGATTCTTTTTGGGATAATATTGTTAATAAAATGAAATCAAGAGGGTACAAAGTAATTGTAAATTGGACTAGTAAAACAAACGTATATACAAATCAAAAGATTTTTCATGGTACGGAAAGATTGGACAAATTAGAACTTCAAGATCTTATAGATTATTTGGTTCGTCATAAAAATTTAGTTACGATTGGACAGATATCAGGTATTTTTGTTTTACTTAAGTACTTTCAATTTTTAAAAATTGCTTTTTTTATTGATTATAATGATCCTGAGATGAAAGATCCAACAAGAGCGTTGTATGAATCTTGTAGTCTTTCAGATGGTCTCTATACAAAAAATATGATAGAATTTAAACTATCAGAATTTAATATCAATCAACTTGATCTAGTGGTTCCATGAAAACAAAATTTAACTTGGTTGGAAATACTTTTACACACTTGACAAACGAGAACAAAGGATACTCTGTTCATGGTAAAGAGTCTAAGTATATTGAATGGGTCAGTGATGGATCTGGAGAAGCAACGTTTTATATTGACAGTACTCTTTTCCAGGCAACCGTGGATAAAGTTTCTGGGCCAAAATACGGGTGGCTTCTTGAATCAAAATACATTACACCTCAGATTGTAGAGTTTGTTAAAAGTTATCCCGAAAAATATCTAGAAGTATTTGATACAATTTTTACTCACAATCAAGAACTTTTAAAAATTGATTCCAAATTTAAATGGGTTCCTGCACAAGGGTTTTGGATTAAAGAACCTAAGATTTATGAGAAATCAAAAATGATTTCTATGATCGCTTCAAATAAGAAAATGTGTGAAGGGCATAGACTTCGCCTTGAATGGGTTGAAAGACTTTGGGGACAAGTTGATCTTTATGGTCGTGGATTTAATGAGATTGCAAATAAAGAAGAGGGTTTGTGTGATTATATGTTCTCGATTGCAATTGAAAATGGACAATATGAAACTTACTTTACAGAAAAACTTTTAGATTGTTTTGCAACAGGAACTATTCCAGTTTATCTTGGTTCACCTGATATTGGAGATTACTTCAACAAGGATGGTATTATTGATTTGACAGATGAGCTTTACATCTCCAACGAATTGTATTATAATAAGATGAATGCAATCAAAGAGAATCTAGAGAAAGTAAAAGAAATGGAAATTCTTGAAGACTATATTTACCTGAGGTATCTAAAATGAGCATGTTAGGAGCATATGCCTCTTATAATGAGGAAACTGGATTTAACGAATATTGTCCTGGAGAAGTATTTGTTGGTATTTTTGAAAGGATTAATATCCACCCAAAAGGAATTATACACGTTGGTATGTGGGATTTTTGTGAACACGCATGTTACACAAAACTAGTTGGCAATAAAGTTATTGGTGTAGAAGCAAATAAGTTCATCTACGAAACAATGTCAAAACCCGTAGCGGATCGTTGCGGTTATAAAAGTTTCAACGAATATCTTTATAGTGAAGATGATGTTAAAAAAGACTTCTATATGGCAGGAGATGGGTCAAGTTTATATCCTGGACCATCTCATTGGAACAAAACTAATTCAGTTAAGATTAAAACTAAGACTCTTTATACCTTGATTGAAGAAAATAATATTGATATGAATGAATATGATTTTCTAAATATTGATGCCGAAGGAGCGGAACTTGATATCTTAAGGGGATTTGAAAAGTATCTTCCATATATTAATGTAATTGATTTGGAAACCTCGCTTGATGATCGTCACAATAGTGGAGTAACTCATGAGTTAGTTGATGATTGGTTAAGTGAAAGAGGATTTAAACTTACTGAAATGTCTTCTTCATATAAACATCAGGCGTGGGGAGATTCTTTGTTTGTAAGAAATACGAGGAATCACGCACCATTTAGAAAGTGATTAAATAGTTTATTATTCTTATAAAAAATGATCAAGAATTACGCAAAAAATGAAGATGGTATTATATACCAAGTAAATAGAGAACTATTTAAATACGATGAATTTTATTTAAAGCATTATGAAAATATGGGTTCTCTTTTACAACCAACCTCCATGTTGAGACTTGGATATATTATTGGTTCTGTTGGGAAAATACCTACTAGCTTGCTAGATGTTGGATATGGTAATGCTGCATTTTTGAACTCTAGTCGTCCACTAATTCCTAAACTATATGGTAATGATGTTGCAAGACAACTTCTTCCAGATGGAGTTGAATATGTTGAAAATATCATGGAAGAAAAATATGATGTAATTACTTTTTTTGATTCTCTAGAGCATATGGAAGACATTGAATTTGTGAAAAATTTGAAATGCAATTATATTTGTATATCTCTTCCTTGGTGCCATTACTTTAACGATGAATGGTTTGAAAATTGGAAACACAGAAAACCAGATGAGCATCTTTGGCACTTTAATAAAGAATCTTTGACAAAATTTATGACTAGAATGAGTTACGAGACAATTGATATTTGTAATCTTGAAGATGCTACAAGAGATAATGGGGAAAAATACGAAAATATTCTTACAGGAATTTTCAAAAAAAATAAATAATTATGAAAAAAATTGCAGTGACAACATGGGTCACAGATGATTATCGTGAATTTATTGGTGTAGAAGAACTTAAAAATTCTTTCAAATATTTTCATCCAGATATTGATTTCTTTATATTTGATACGAAGATGACTGAAGAAGCAAAGAAAAAAGATCCTTGGTTAAATCCTGTATGGATGATGCCACCAAGTTGTCTTCCCTTTGTTGATGATTATGATATGGTCGTACACATTGATGGTGATTGTGTTGTTACCGGACCTCTTAATGAATTATTTGAAAGCACTGAAGATTTAATAGGGGTTAGAAATAACAATTCTTTTAACAAAGCAAGTTCACATAAAGGAATTACAATTGCACATCTTCCTCCTTACGGCCAAGGTCATCTTATTCCAGTTCAAAACTTTATTAATGCAGGTCTAATAGCATCCAATAGTAGAGAGTTTTGGTATGAATGGCATGAACTAAATCAACAAGCATACAAGATTAAAACTGAAATAAATCCATATTTTCATGGTCTCGGTGACGAACAAGATACTTTAAATCAAATATTTCACAGTGACAAATATTCATCAAAAATTATTGATTCCATGGGAACAGGATTATCTTATGGACTATGTAATACTTGGGGAGATCAAACTCATTGGGATAGTTGGTATTATCTTTACGTTGAAAATGATGAATTGTATCTTGACGATCCTGTAAATAATTCTAAAATGAAAGTAAAGATTTTGCATCAGGCAGGCGGGTCTTTGGCAGGAGAGTTAAATAGAAAGTACGGAACATTTAGAAATTGGTTAAAATCTACCTTAAAAGGAGATGTTCTTAATTACATAAACAAGGTATCAAAATGACAGTTTTAAATTTCAAAGACATTCGTGGAAACGAAATAAATCTATCTTCATCCAAAAATTATAGGAATCATGCATTTGCCAAACATTCCTGTGTAGGTGCAATTGTTCAACAGTTTGATCAAGACTTTTATTATTTTCTTAAAGATCAAGAAGATTTGAATGTGATTGATCTTGGTGCAAATATTGGACTGTTTTCTTTATATGCATCCCCTATTGCAGAAAAAATTTATTCAGTAGAACCAACTCCTTCACATTTTTCTCTTCTTAAAGAGTTGGTTGAACTAACAGATAAGACAAATATTGAACCACTAAATATTGCTGTAGGGTTGGAAGATGGTGAATCCGAGTTCTTTGTTCATGACGGAAATTCTACGATGAACTCTTTCATAAAACATACTACTAACCCTCACGGAGAAACTAGTGTTTTAGTTCAAACTAAAACATTGAATAGTTTGATTGACTCTTTGAGTTTAGATTCAGTTGGATTTGTTAAAATGGATATTGAGGGATTTGAAAATCAAGTTATTTTTGAACCTTCTTTTGAAGAAGCAGTCAACAAAATTGATGCAATATATGTGGAAGTTCATGATTTTGAAGAATCTGGTAAAATGCAAGTAAATTTTAATAGAATAAAAGATCAATTTTTGTCTTGGGGTAAAACTGTAGAAAAACTGCAGTTTGATAGTATGTTTGTTTATTAATCAAATGAAAAAACTTTATCGCAGACTCCTTGATATTTGTTATAACAACAAACTACATCATCTTGGAAGTTATTTTTCTTCAATAAAAATTCTTGATAACATTTACAAAAATATGAATAAAGATGATATCTTTATTCTTTCTAATGGACACGCTGTAGTTGCATTGTACGTAATATTGGAAAAATATCACGGATTAGATGCTCAAGAACTTCTTGATAAGTATGGAGAGCACCCGAAAAGAAATGAATTAGATAAGATTTTTTGCTCTACAGGAAGTCTTGGAATGGGTATTACTGTATCAGTAGGAAGAGCATTATCAAATTCTAAAAGAAATGTTTATTGTATGATTTCTGATGGTGAATGTGCAGAAGGATCTGTGTGGGAAGCACTTAGATTCTCAAATGATTATGGGATAAAAAACTTGCATATTTATGTAAACGCTAATGGGTGGGCTGCATATGATCCTGTTAATTTAATTCTTTTAGAGAATCGCATCAAAGCATTTAATCCTAGAGTTAAATTTTGTAGAACCTCAGTAGAACACTTTGGACTAAAAGGTTTAAACGCGCACTATACTAATTTTACTGAAGAACAGTATCAAGAGGCAATTAATTCATTATGAGACGTAGATTTCAAGAACTTCTCACCGAAGAAATGAAAAAGAATGAAGATATTTTTCTTCTTGTTGGGGATGTTGGATATAAAGTATTTGACCATTTGAGAGAAGAATTTCCAAATCGTGTAATTAATCCTGGAGCTGCTGAGCAATTGATGATCGGTATGAGTGTTGGACTTGCTTTAGATGGAAAGATTCCTGTTTGCTACTCTATCACTCCGTTTGTTTTATATCGTCCTTTTGAGTTTATTAGAAATTATTTGCACCACGAGCAAATCCCTGTTAAACTGGTAGGAAGTGGTCGTGATGATGACTATGGACCTTGTGGGTTTTCTCACTATGCGTGTGAAGATACAAAAGTATTAGAGGCACTTCCAAATATTGAAGTATTTCGTCCACAATCACCAGAAGAAGTTGATATTAAAAAATTTCTATATTCAGGTAAACCATCATATATTAATTTAAGACGATGAAAATTTTATTCACGGGCAGTCGTGGCAATCTTGGTAAAGAACTTATTCCTCTTCTTGAAGAAGATCACCTAGTTCACTATTGTGATATTGACTATTCAAATTTTGATTGTGTAAATTCTTTCTTTCGTAATAGGGAGGTTGACTTTATAATTCACGCTGCTATTCGTGGTGGTCGTAGAGTTCGTGCTGATATTGCAGATGACTTTTACAATAATATGATGATGTTTGAGTGCATAGCATCTCAAAATATTCCAATGATTAATTTGTGTAGTGGAGCAGCATATGGTCGTAAAGATGATATTATGTCAGCATCAGAACAAGATTTTGGGAGAAGAATTCCAGATGATTATTATGGACTTTCTAAATATCTAATAAGTCATAGATCTCGTCAGTTAAATCACATATACAACTTAAGATTTTTTAATGTCTTTGGAAGATATTCTCCCAAAGATATGTTTACAACTGCCAATATACTTAATTACATTCATAAAAGAGAAATTGTTATTTTTAAAGATAAGTTTATGGACTTTTTTAGTGTTCTTGATGCTAAAAAAGTAATAGACCTTTATCTTACGGGCCAAAAAGATCTTCCTAAAGAAGTTAATCTTGTTTACCCAGAGACTACTAAACTTTCCGAAGTTGCTGAAATGATTAACAATCTTTCTGATTATAAAGTTCCTGTTGACATTCTTGAATCTGGATTCGATAAGTCCTATTGTGGTAGCAGTCATTATGTTAATAATTTTGGAATTGAATTTGATGGATTAAAAAAATCACTTGAATATTGTCACAATAGTTTTGTAGAAAATGTCAAATAAAGTCTGTTTAATATACCAACCTTTGGGATTAGGTGATATACTTTGGGTTCAACAAATCGTTGATACTACTATTTCCGATGGGTATGTTGTATATTATCCAGTTGGTAATGTATATTATGATATAGTATCTTCCTATATTAAAAAGGAAAATCTAATTTGGGTAAAAGAAACTGATGAATTCCCATTAAAACAATATTATGGCCAAATAAATTTTCATCAAACTGAAAATGAGTTGTATATTCCTTTAAGTTATGCAGATAGATATGTTCCTAATGCATCAGTAATGATTTCAAAGTATTATTTTCTTTCAATTCCAATTGGAGATTATCGTAAACATTTTTCAATTGAAAGAAATTATGAAAGAGAAAAAGTATTAGTTCAAAAATATGAATTGGTTGGAGATTATATTTTAGTGAATTCTTCCTTTGGTACTGAGTCCCAGCAAAGGGGTCTTGAGATTAAATCTCATTCAAAGATTCATTATATGAATATTCAACAAGATCACGAAAATGGATTTAATATCTTTGATTGGATTGCAGCATTTGAAAATGCAAAAGAAATTCATACGGTTGAAACTTCCTTATGCTATTTGATAGACAAGTATTGTAAGAATAATAACTTGTATATGTACGAAAAAAGAACTTCTAATCAATCTAATACATATTATAATAATGTAAATTTAGTTTACCGCAATTCAAATTGGATTTATGGAAATTGAAGTATCTATTGGTGAAATAGTTGATAAGTTTACAATCTTGGAAATAAAAGAAGAAAAATGCTCCGACTTGTCTAAGTTAAAAAATATCCAAAGAGAATTAATTTATTTAAAAAATGTGGTTCATAATTTAAATATTTCTGAAGAATTGATAGATAATCTTCGAGAAGTAAATATGAAACTATGGAAAATTGAAGATGATATTCGACTTTGTGAAAGTAACTGGAAATTTGATGATCATTTTGTTCAACTTGCAAGATCAGTTTATCATACAAATGATGAAAGATTTGAAATAAAAAATAAAATTAATTCTTTTATGGGTAGTAATTTTAAAGAAGAAAAAATACTCCCCAAATATACTTGATATGAAAGTAGTCATCCCAATGTCAGGAATGAGCACTAGATTTTCTTTTGCTGGATATAAAATTCCAAAATACTTAATTGAAGTTGACGGTAAACCTGTCATTGAGCATATTGTAAATTTGTACCCCAAAGATACAAAGTTTGCTTTTATTCTTAATGAAGAACATCATAAAAGTACGAATATTATTGGTGTATTGCAGTTGATTACAAAAACACCTTTGATTGTCGTTATTCCTCCCCATAAAAAAGGACCAGTCTATAGTGTATTTGAAGAAAATTGGTTAATCGATGATGAAGAGCAGGTCATTATCAATTATTGTGATTTTTCAATGTATTGGGATTATAATCATTTTGAGCAATTTGTGAATGAAAAAGACTGTGATGGATGTGTAATTTGTTACACTGGATTTCATCCGCATATGTTAGGTAGCGATAATTATGCTTTTTGTAAGGTTGGTGAAGATAATAGAATTTTAGATATTAGAGAAAAGCAACCATTTACAGATAACAAGATGTCTGAGTTTGCTTCTACCGGAACATATTATTTTAAGAAAGGAAAATACGTTAAAAAGTATTTCAAGCAATTGATTGATGAAGATTTAAACATAAACGGAGAATATTACGTAAGTCTTGTTTATAATCTTTTAATTCGAGATCAACTTAATAATTTTGTATATGAAGTTCCACATATGCTTCAATGGGGAACTCCATTTGATCTTAATATTTACAACAGTTGGTCTAATTATTATCGCAAAGCATTGGAAGGACAAAAGCAAGTTAAGTTGGAAAATTGCATTCTTGCACTTCCAATGGCAGGTGCTGGTAGTCGTTTTTCAAAAGAGGGTTACACTGAACCTAAACCATTTATTCAAGTTAATGGTAAGAATATGGTAGATCAAGCAGTTCGTTGTCTACCTAAAACTGATGATGTAATTTATGCTTGCTTAAAAGGTCATCAATCTCCTGGTCAAAATACTGTGTGGATTGATGAAGTTCTTGAAGGTCAATCTTGTACGACTGAGAGAATTTTAAATACAATTAATCCCGATAGTTCTATTCTTGTATCTGCCTGCGATAACGGTGTATTCTATGATGCCAATAAGTTTTTAGACTTGGTAAATGATCAAGAAAATGATATAATTGTATGGACTTATAAAAATAATTATACAAGTCATCTACAACCAAATGCATATTCTTGGGTAAACTGTGATAGCAATAATAATGTAAGTAGTGTTGATGTTAAAAACTTTACAGGAACTGATCCTATAAAAGAGTTTGCCATTACTGGCACTATGTTTTTTAGAACAAAAAAAACTTTTTATCGTTCTCTTGAAAAACTTTATAAAAATAACAACAGAACTAATGGCGAATTTTATGTTGATAGTATGCTCAATGAAGCAATTAGTTTAGGATATAAAGTTAAAAATTTTGAAATTGATAATTATATTTGTTGGGGCACTCCAAACGATTTAAAAACCTACGAATATTGGCAAAGATTTTTTAATAAAGTTGATTGGCATCCTTATGAATATACAAAAGACTACTTTACCAATTGAATATTGGAATTCTGGAAAAACAAGATTAATCCTCCCAAAAGACAAAAAAGGTAGAGACATAGAAGTTGCATACTTCTTTACTTGTCAATTTACTGGCCTTTCAAAACATTATCCGCAACCTTTGATTTTTTCTTATCAAACACAAAAATTAACTCTTCCCACCAAAGAAATGTTTATGTCTTTGGGTAGAGGAACAGTTTATGAAGATACAATGGAGTATAAAGTAGAACTTCCTCTTTGCTTTAAAAATTTCTGTTCGGTTCCAGTGTTCTACTTTGTATATAATATGGCAAACTATTATCATTTCATATATGATACATTGCCTTATTTGTATTCATACTTTAATGAAAAGCAAATACATCCAGATCTTAAACTCCTTATAAATCCACCAGAAGGTAAAGATGATCTATATCCGTTTGTATGGGAGTGTTTAGAACTTCTTGGTATTACCAGAAAAGATGTTGTATTCCTAAATTCAGAGACTCTTTATAATGCTGTTGTAGTGGGGTCTTCATTGACACACAATGGTCTTTCAAATACTCCACCACACTCTGGTGTATTTGATATTATCAATTGTATGAAAAGTGATTATCAAGGACCAGAGAAGATTTATATTTCTCGTCGCACCTGGTTACATAATAATTTTGATAATATCGGAACTAATTACACTGAACGTCGTCGTTGTGTAAATGAAGATGAAGTAGCAGAACTTTTTAAGTCTCACGGATATGAAGAATTCTTCTGCGAAAATATGACGATGAAAGAAAAGATTGGTCTGTTCAATTCTGCCAAATATATTGCTGGACCAATTGGTGGTGGTATGTGCAATGTAATCTTTTCGCCACCAGAAACCAAAGTGATTTCTATTAATAGCCCTCTTTTCTTTGATGTTAACGCACGATTTGAGTATTCAATGTCTCATACACAACTACATCATTTTAATGATACTGAGTTTGTAGAAAAGATTGATGAAAGTGTGGAGAGTGATGATGCTCTTTCTACTTCTGGTGGTTTAAACTCTCCTTGGAAAGTAGATCTAAATAAACTAAAAACATTTCTTAACAATGTCTGAAATACTAAAACTAGCAAAAGAAGTCAGTGAATATACCATATGTGGTGAAGGCAATGTTTCTGTGAGGGTAAATGAAAATACATTTTTGATCAAAGCGAGTGGAACAAGTCTTTACTCATTATCAGAGGAAGATTTGACCTTATGTAATACAAATGGTACTCAGATAGAACTGTTGCATAAAAAACCAAGTATTGAAACGTCTTTTCACGCTTGGATTATGAAGACATTTCCTGATATTAATTTTATTGCTCACACTCATCCTCCACACACTACAAAAATTCTCTGTTCTGAACCAACAGTTCTTTATGATTTTGCAGAACATCGTTGGTTTCCGGATCAGATTGTTAGAAATGGTATTAAGTCCTGTGTTGTTCCTTATGCACCTCCTGGAGAAGCAATTTTAAAATTAGTTGAAAAACACGTTTCTAAATTTGTGGGCAAAGAAGGATACTTTCCCAAGTTGATTATTTTACAAAATCATGGTATAATTACAGCATCTGCATCCAAAAAAGATTGTGCAGCTTCTACTTTAATGTGTGAAAAGTCTGCTGATATTTTTATCGGCGCAAAACTTTTGGGTGGAGTTAAGTTCTTAACTAAACAAGAAGTTGCTGATGTTGATACTTGTCCGAATGAAAATTATAGGAGAAATATGTATAAATGAAAATCATTTATGTTGATATTGACGAAACAATTTGCCACCGTGAAACTTCTGTTGACTTTGGAACAACTCATGATTATTCAAAAGCGAAACCAATCCTAGAGAACATAGAAAAAATTAATAAACTTTATGATGAAGGTCATACAATAGTTTATTGGACGGCTCGTGGTTCTAGAAAGCAAATTGATTGGACTGAATTAACTGCCAAACAACTTTTAGAATGGGGCGCAAAGTATCATGAACTTAGAGTAGATAAACCATTCTATGATTTGTTTATTGAAGACAAATCATTGAGGATTGAAGAATTGTGATTATTATTTCTCATCGTGGTAATATTCGTGGACCAGTTCCTGATAAAGAAAATAGACCAAGTTATGTTGACTGTGCAATCGGTAATGGATATCACGTAGAGATTGATATTCGTCTAATTAATGATGAGTTGTGGTTAGGTCATGATGAACCACAATATAAAGTTGACCACAATTGGTTAGATAAACGTAGACACTATTTGTGGTTGCATTGTAAAAATATTGAAGCTGCAAAAGAATGTTGGTCATATCATTCTTTTTGTCATACATCAGATCCATTTACTTATACTTCAACTGAAAAAATTTGGTTGCATGATTTGTCCATGAGAATTGATAGTAATACAATCATTCCTTTAATTGATAAGGATGAAGTTGAATCATTTATGTCAGTTAGTGAAAACCCTTTTGGTATTTGCACAGATTATCCATACTTATTAATATGACACGTATTGCTCTTTGCTATTCAGGTAGACCTAGAAGTATTTTGGAGTGTTTTGATAATCATAAAAAACATTTTGGATTAGGGCAAGATAACGTTGATGTTTTTGCTCATCTTTGGTTTGATGATAATTTGGTGGGATCGCAGTTTAGATCTGATGTTGGCCAAGGATTTTGGCCAGATTCTTCCTTTAAAGAATGGATAGATGAAAATTGGAAACCTAAAAAAATAACATATGAAAAACCAAGGTCTTTTGAATTTTTGTTTGAAAAAAGTTGGAATCCCCAGTGGCCATTTGCACATCCAAAAGATAATCAAATTTCCATGTTTTACGGAATTGAAAAGGTAATAAATCTTAAAAAGGAATACGAGCAAGAGAATGGTTTTAAATACGATTACGTTGTACGTATGAGAACCGATTTAACATTTGTATATCCTCCAGGAGAGTTCGAAAGATATAACCAAGATAATCTTCACGTCTTTAATGTTATCCCTGGTATAGATTGGATTGAAACTAAAGTTGAAGATTTTGCAATTCTTGATATCGTTGCTTGGGGTGGATCTGAGATCATGGATAAATATGGATCCACATATTCTAATTTGGAAATAATTATTGATTCTGGATGTCCCACCTTTACACCAGATGCAATATTAGGTTATAATGCTGTTAAGATGAACAATTTAAAAGTTCAAAAACACCCTTGGAAATTTAAAATTTTTGTAGGAAATACCATTTACCAAAATTAATTATGAATAGAATAAATGATCACGCAAATTTAAAAAATAGAATAGTAACTTGGTTGGATAATTATGTTACAGAAAATTCATCCATTAAGTCTCTTGTGATTGGAGTGTCTGGAGGAATTGATTCTGCAGTAGTTTCCACTCTTGCGGCATCAACTGGTTTACCAACCTATGTATTGGGAATGCCTATACATCAAAATTCAGAACAAGAAGATTTGTCTGATTTGCATTTAGAATGGTTACAGACAAAATTTGATAATGTAATCGTCCAAAAATATAACTTAACTGGTGTATTTGAATCATTCAAATGCACCATGGGAGAATTTGGTTTTAATACTCACTCTCTTGCTAATAGTCGTTCTCGCCTTAGAATGGTAACTCTCTATCAAGTTGCAGGATCTGTAAATGGAATTGTCGTAGGAACTGGCAATAAAGTTGAAGATTATGGTGTAGGATTTTATACTAAATATGGTGACGGTGGGATCGATATCGCTCCTATCGCAGACCTTTATAAGACTGAGGTATGGAAACTTGGAAAATTTTTGGGTATTGATTCAAGAATTATCAATGCTAAACCAACAGATGGTCTTTGGGATGATGGAAGAACCGATGAAGATCAACTCGGTGCTTCATACGCTGAACTTGAAGAGGCTATGGAAACTGGATCTGGTCCAGGTCTTAACTCTTTAATTAAGTTTGGTAAAATTAACAAACATAAAATGCAACCCATTCCTACATTTAAACTATGAAAATTGGCGTAATCGGTGCTGGAAGACTTGGTATTTGTTTCGCTCTTCTATGTGAAGCGGCTGGATATAATGTCCTTGTTTCTGATATTAGAGAAGACTATGTAAGTCAATTAAATCAAAGAAAAATTGATACTAATGAACCAGAAGTAGATACATTATTGCGTGGAGCAATAAATTTTAGAGCAACTACCAGTAATAAAGAAGTTATTGAAGAGTGTGATTTGATTTACACTTTAGTTTCGACACCTTCTCTTGACGATGGATCTTATGAGGTTTCTTCCGTTTGGGACTGTGTAGAGGATTTTACTAATATCACAACTAAAAAATATTTTGTTATTGGATGTACGGTTAATCCTGGAAACTGTGAAGAATTTAAAAAACAATTACCTAAAAATGTAAAAGTATTTTACAATCCAGAATTTATTGCTCAGGGCACTATCATCAACAACTTACGCAATGCTGATATGGTTTTGCTTGGGTATGATAGTGAAATCGGAAGTGATAATCCCATCATTTCTGATATTCGTAAGTTGTACACAAAAATTCAAACTAGTCGAGCAATAGTTTGTACTATGTCAACTACTGCTGCTGAAATTACAAAAATTGCAATCAATTGCTTCTTAACTACTAAAATTAGTTATGCTAATATGTTGGGTGATGTTTTAACAATGGCGGGATGTGGGGATGAAATAGTTGGTGTTCTTGGTGCAATCGGAGCAGATACACGAATTGGTAGAAAATATTTGAATTATGGTTTGGGTTATGGTGGTCCTTGTCTTCCAAGAGACAATAGAGCTTTTGCTGCGTTTGCTAAAAAACTTGGTATGAATTATAATCTTGGATTTGTTGTAGATGGGATTAATAATGAACACGCAGAATTTATTTGTAATTTTTATGAAAATTTGAACAAAAGAAATCTTCCATTTTATTTTGATTACATCACTTATAAAAAAGGAACTGATATTTTAACAGAGAGTCAGCAGTATCGTTTTTGTACAGACTTACTTGATCGTGGACATACTGTTTACATTCATAATGATAAGAGAGTGATTAATCAAATCTATGATTCTCTTGTTGCAAAATACGATTCTAGAGTTAGATTTGTTGATAATAAAGAAAATATAACTGAACCAATTTTTGTGGTAAATTTATGATTGGATATAATCGTTTAGGAACTAACGGACGTTTGGGTAACCAAATGTTTCAATATGCTGCTCTTAGGGGAATTGCTGCTAATAATAATTTGGATTGGTGCATTCCTCCAGAGGATACTCCAACTTATGCAAACTATGGTCTTTTTGATGCCTTTAAACTAAAAAATTTGAAATATACAGGACTTATTGATGGTCCAACACACGATGAGCCTGGATTTTATTTTGATGAAAAACTCTTTAATAGTTGTCAAGATAATATAAACATTGATGGGTATCGTCAAACTGAAAAGTATTTCAAACATATTGAAGATTTTATTCGTGAAGACTATGAATTCAAAGATGAAATCTATGAACCTTGTAAAGAGTTTATGGATCAGTTCAATGGAAACATTGTTCTTCTTCACATTCGTAGAGGAGATAATGTAAGCCGTCCAGACTGGTATCCAATTCCTACTATTGAACATTATGAGTATCTTATTGATAAACACTTTCCAGATAATCAACCTGTATTGATTTGTTCGGATGATCTTGATTGGGTAAAGGAACAAAAACTTTTTACTGATGATAGATTTTATTTGTCTGAAACTAGAATTTATTACCCAAAAGAAGTGTTAAATGGTGTTGGTCAGATGGAAAAATCTTTGGTTCCATTTTATGATCTATGTTTGATGACAATGTGTAGTGATGCAATTATTGCCAATAGTTCATTGTCTTGGTGGGGTGCTTGGTTACAAAAAAATCCAAACAAAAAAATAATCGCACAGACTCCCTGGTTTGGTGAAAAACTTTCCTTTAATAATCTTAAAGATTTGATTCCAGAATCTTGGATTGTTGAACCAATCCCAGAAGAGAGAATTCAACAATGATGAATCTTACTTTTCTCATTCCAACCAGAATTGAAACAGAAGATAGATTGAGAAACATTATATCATCTGTTTCTTATCTATTGAAACATATTCCAGCAAAAGTAATCGTTAAAGAAGTATCTAATCATCCTACATTTCAATTTAGAGCACTACCTGAGATTAGAAAATATGCAAATGTAGACAACTTAACTTTTTTGTATGAACAAAATAATGAATCTCTATTTTGTAAAAGTAAAGTTCTAAATGATTTAATCGCTGCTGCAGATACAAAAGTGGTAGCAAACTATGATGCAGATTGTATTCTTCCAATCTCTTCATATCACCAGGCTTATAGTGCTATTAATGATGAAAAAGCAGATGTGGTGTATCCATATGGTTGTGGTATCTATCAGTGGAAAGCAGAATATAATATACAAATCTGTGAAGAGTTTGTGAATCAACTTGACATATCTATTTTAGATAAAAATAAGACACTATCAAATTCTACAATTGGATGGGCCCAATTCATCAATCGTCAAAAATATATTGACTGTTATATGATGAATGAAAATTTTGTGTCTTGGGGATGTGAAGATGATGAGTTTTATTTTCGTATGAGCACATTAGGAAATAGAATTGCACGAATTGATAATTACGTTTATCATCTAGAACATAGTAGAACTCATAATTCTTGGTTCAGTAATCCAAACTTTAATAACAACTGGCAACTTTGGAATACCATTAAAACATTTGACAAATCTCAACTTATACAGTATTATGAAAATCAGGACTATCTTAAAATACGTAGAGAAAAATTTAAATGATAGGATTTAATGCCTTGGGTAGAATGGGACGTTTGGCAAATCAAATGTTTCAGTATGCATCACTAAAAGGAATTGCTAAAAATATTGGTGTGGATATTAGTATTCCAAATCATACTAAAGCAGTTGATGATGGAATTGGTAATATGTTAAGGACAGAGTTATTTGATTCGTTTGATTTAAATGTAAATATCGGTATCTTAAATAATGGGCACTCTCCTGTTGTTCAAGAAAGATTTTTTCATTTTGATGAAGAACTTTTTACTTTATGTCCAGATCACGTAAGTCTTCAAGGATATTTTCAAACGGAAAAATATTTTAAACATATTAAAAATGAAATTCGTAAAGATTTTACATTTAAAGATGAAGTTTTGAAACCTTGTACAGAGATGATTTCTTCTGTAGAAAATCCTATTGCCCTTCACGTCCGACGAACTGATTACGTTAAAAATAATGATAATCATCCACCTTGTTCAATAGATTATTATAAAAAAGCACTTGAGCATTTTGATACTGATAGAAACGTGATTGTTTTCTCTGATGATCCTACTTGGTGTAATCAACAGGAACTATTTGCAGATGATCGGTTTTTAATTTCGGAAAACACAGATAACAGAATAGATCTTTGTCTAATGTCTCTTTGCAATGATTTTATTATTGCAAACTCTACATTTTCTTGGTGGGGGGCATGGTTGTCTTCAAATCAAAACAAAAAAGTAATATCACCGAATCAATGGTTTGGTAAAAATGGTTATACTAAAAATCACGATACTAAAGATTTAATCCCCAATGAATGGACAAGAATTGGTGATGGACAAGAATAAATCCATCTATAAGTTAGCAAATATCCCTCATATTTACTGGTTGAATCTTGATTCTGATACTGATAGGTGCCAGTATATGGAGCAGCAGTTTGAGTATTGGAATATTAAAAATCATACTAGAATTTCTGGTTATGATGGAAGAATTGATGATGTCTCATCACATCTTAAGGGAATAATTCCTGAAAATGTAACTCAAAATGAGCTTGGGTGTTGCATGTCGCATCTCAAAGCAATTAAACATTTTTATAAAAATACTGAGGATGAATATTGTTTAATTGTTGAAGATGATGTAAGTTTTGATCTTGTAAAGTATTGGAATTTTACTTGGAATGATTTC
>Ga0181355_1000420_pt1 | contig 18199 bp, 39 predicted proteins | sample Fa13VDMM15DN_FD_130099 | JGI IMG/M metagenome (GOLD analysis project Ga0181355, IMG submission 130099) | Freshwater viral communities from Lake Michigan, USA - Fa13.VD.MM15.D.N | ecosystem: Environmental > Aquatic > Freshwater > Lake | place: USA: Michigan | collected 2013-09-23 | reverse complement strand
TTTTTGCTCTGTTTTCAGAGTATTTCAATTGAAGCGTTAAACTTCAAGATTTTGTAAAAGATAATTGTAGCTTAATCTTATAATTTAGGATAGGCAACCCTACCTTGGCACTTTTTTTAAGGCTTTTAAAACGCTTCTAATGCGTTCGTGTTTCTGTTAAAAGTCTAATGAGCCGAGTAAATCGGGGTTCATAAGCGAAAGCATTAATTTCTTCGCTAATTCTTTTTTTCTATCAACATCTTCGATTACTTCAACTTTTGCGGTTAAGTCAATTGTGTCAGTGAAGAGCTTAAGATGCTTGCCGAGCATTTCGTTTGACTTGATTACTGCGTTCGCATCAACCATCTCCTCTACTACATAAGTATTTTCACCTTGCCCCAAAGTTTTAGCGATTGTTTTTGAATGAATTTCAGAAACTTTCTTGAAATTACCCAAAACATATTCAGCGGATATTCCTAATTTTTCAGCTGCGGAGGCTATGGCCTCTTTGATAGCAGGTTTTGCCAAGTTTTCTGTAGCTATTGAATTTGCAGTGTTTCTGTTCTTTACATTGTAAACTTTCGCCGCTGCTTCTGTAGCGTTTCCTTTTTTTAGATATTCTTTTGTAAACTTCGCTTGTTTCAATGTAAGCTTTCTCTTCTTAGTAGTGTCCGCCACTTTATTTGCTTTCATTAATTTTTTTTGGAAAATAAATACGCTGATAAATTATCTTTTTATTGTTATCAGAAAATTTGTTAAATTCAAATGAAAAATAATATGCAGATATTACTTCATTATTTTTTAAAACATCTTGAAACCGTTCTTTAAATTTCTCATCGAAGCTATTAGAAGTTTCTTCATCGCATCTAGCATACTCATAGCCATCTTTATTTTCAGCAATAAGGTCTACGCTTCGGATAACATAACCGTCTTGAATAATATCTGCATTCAGAATTTCCATAGTTATTTCAAATCTATTTCAATCATTAAGAATTTCGTAATTTTCTAATTTCCTTAATTCATCACTTTTTGTGTATTCATCGTAAACTGGAAAAACAATAGGTTTGAATGCATACCACCTTACCAAGCAATTTTCTTTAAAATCCTTATCTCCTACATCACAAACAAATAATTTTAAAAAGAACTCATCCGAAGCCGAAGGTGCGTTTTCTTGCGTTTTCTTGCTATACTCCCCTTCATTATATATTCTTTTGATTTGTTCAATATCTAATTTAGTATCAAATATTTCTTTTGTCTGGTGCGCTTTTATAGCATAATTAAGACCGATGAAAGAATTTCTAACTGAAATTGCCACGCCTTTATAAATGTAATATTTTTTTTGTAAAATTTCGTCTTCTGTAAACATTTAGCTTCTTGCTCTATAGAAATTATTTCTTTTTTCCGCCTTTTTTGCCGCCGCACTTTTTCATAGAATCCTTTTTATTGAATTATAGACATAAAAAAACCGCCAACCCTTGTTTAATCAGCGGTGGAATGCTTTCGATGAAGACGAAAAAGGCATTGTGATGAATATCATATATTACTCTGATTTTAAGTCAAGCATTTTTTTTTGTTTTTCTCTATAAACGCAATGATTGTAAGTCAAGCATTTTTTTTTCTCTTTCTCTTTCTTTTTCTCTTTGATAATCAAAATCATCTTCCAATTCATCAAGAAATTTTTCTGCGAAAGCTTTTAAAATATTGAGTTTATCTAGTTTAGAAAGACATTGATTTTTTAAAATACTATGAACTCTTAATTCAATTTTTTCATCACCCAATAGAACTAATGAACGAGAATAATTGAGAGTAGGTATATTTTCTACAGTCTTCCCAATTATAAAAATATCATAATAAATGCACCAATAAAATATTTCATCATCAATATTGATATTTTGAATTATAGTAGACCTCTCTTGATTGCCCATCGCAGTAATTCCAACTGCATTTTTTCGAGAAAATTCGCTTTTTATAAAATCTATGTCATCTGTATTTTTAAGATTGTTCAGATAGCTCCTATATCTTTTAAGCTCTTCTTCACGCTCCACATTCGCCTGCTTGTCAAAATCTAGCATTTTCTCTGTTGCAGACTCTATTGTTTTTTTTGCAGATTCAATTATTTTTTTCTGCTCGTCATACTTTTCCCAAGACATATAGAATTTATTTGTTTAATATTTCGCAAATTTCTTTTACTTTTCGCTCAATAGTCAATCTAGTCATATTCAGCTTAGTTTCAGCAATAATTATTGATGTTTGTTTTTCGAAAACTACCTCTAAAACTTCTAAGTATTTTCGGCTTATTACTTTACCTTGCTTATTTCTGCCGATATTATTTGCAATAAGCTTACCTTTTGCTGTTGCGACTCTCTTGACTGCTTCTATTTGCGATTGATTGTAAAAATCACCTGCTTTTGATGAGCCAATTGCGCTGCCGTCCCAGCTTGGGCGGGCGTGGTGGCTTACATTTGCTAGTTCATAATCATTGCAATATTTCTTACCAACAAAATATTCTTGCTTATTCAAGACTCCACGCACAAATAAGCGGGTCAGCGGATTTTCTAAACTAATCCCTTTTTTTCTTCCATTTTCAAAAATAGTTAGCTCTTTGCCCTCTTCCAACAAGCGTCTAATTGTCCACTCGTTCAGTGCGCTTTTGTGTTTCTTGCCAGTTTCTTTTTTGAAAAAATCTAAAATTGCATTTTTTGATGACATATTAGAAATTATTGTTTTTTACGATTTTTTGCAAAATACACACAATATTATAGTATCGTGATAACTGTTTCTAGCCACTTCTAAACAAACAAAGAGAGAGCTTAACAATAGATTTATTTTAATCATAAACATATTGTTATGTTATATACAGATAATACTTTACATTGTAAGCGGTAAATAAATCAACTAAAATATTTGCTCTAGTTTTGACTATTTTAAATAGATATTGACGGAATTAACTATACCCTTTACAATAATTTCTGATGTTGCGTTGATTAATTGTCGATGCAGGTGGCTGTAGGGTTAGTATGATACTAAAAATAAAATACATTAAGAAATGAAAAAAAATTTCAAAGAACAATTTGAAAAACTCAAAGCAATTATTGAAACTAATATCGAAACTATTAGAAGTTTAATAGAACAATCAGAAGAGTTGTCTAAAGTAATTCAGGGATTAAAACCAGAAGATGTGGATTTAAAAAAATCCTTAGAAACCATAAAATTAAATGTGTCTGATTCTATTAAAACTTTAGCGAAGGAGACCACCAATCTTTTTGAGACCTACGATAAGCTAATAGATGAGGTGTTTGATAAATAATGAGTCGTTCTGATAAAAATCCAAACAATCTACGCAATCATATAGTTCATTCTTCCAACTACTTCAAAAACCAATTCGGTTTGAATAGTCATGCCCCCCGCGATATTTTTGTTCATTTTTGCCTCTAAGGTCTTGATTTTACTATTGCTAGACCCCGCGATATTTTTATTTTTTATCATGTGATTTTTTTTTAATTAATTAAACCAGCATAAGACAATCTCTTATCTTCGCATTTACCAAACCAAGCATCAAACCTTTCAAAATCCGTTATCTTTCTTTCATTATATTTGTGTCAATTTATTTTTTAAATTATTTGAATTATTATTTGTAAAATAATACTTGACAATTATTTTGCTCTTTATTCTCTAAGCTTTGCAGCTCTTCAACTCCGCTCTTCGCACAGCCTCAACGCTTCAAAAATAAAATATGCGATTAACTCAATGCTAGCTTGACTTTATTATTTAATAATTATATTAAATAAATATTAAAATAATTGTTGACATTATTAATTATGTTATTATATTATGTGCTGTGAATTTGATTTTGTTTTCAAATTCACTGGCTAAAAATTATAAATTAAAAAGTTAAATATATATGAAAAATTCAGACATCAAAAAAATTGTTAAAAAACTAAATTTAGTTGTTTTAAAAATTGATTCATCAAGATATTGCAGCAACTTCACTGTTAAAAAAACTGGTTCAAAAGAAAGACAAGATTTGCACAAAGTCAAAAACTGTCTTTTTCTTAAAAATTGCAATGTATTGAGATTTGCAAAAGCAAAATTTATCACTGTGAGAAACGAAGAAGAAAAAGAAATGACATTTTGGATTTACGCTAATTCGTCGACTGAAGATTTCAAACAAAGATTAAAAGATGAATGTATGAATTTTTTTGATGACATCAGATTTGTAAAATTAGAAGTTTTACGAAATTTTAACAAATAACACAAACTAACGCAGCAGAGAATTTTGGTTATTTTTTGCTAAAAAGAATATTTACAAAAATGACTATATTCAAATGTTTCAAGATGTCAAAAATGAAATAAATTTAATTAACTTGAACAATGAAAAATAAAAATTACAGCAAAGAATATTACCAAAAAAACAAAGAGAAAATTTTGCTTCAACAAAAAAATCATCGTGAAAAAAATAAAGATTTAATCATAGAGCAAAGAAAAAAAATATATGAAAAAAACAAAGAGAAAATTGCAAAACGACACAAAAAATATTACGAAAATAATAAAGAAAAATTGTTAAAAAAAATGGGTGAAAATTATAGAAAAAATAAAACTAAAAATTAATTAAAAATTATGAAAGAAGAAATTATTAAAAAAGGCATTTTGCTTTACAAAAAAGAACGAATGACTTTTGAAAAATACAATAAATCAAACGAAAAATTTTTAATCGCCAAGGAAAAAATGAGACAAAATAAAAAAAGAGCTTATGAGGCGGGTGAAAAGTTTATTGATTTTCTGTGCGAATATGATTTAAAAATTAGCGATTTTAAAAAATTTTACAAATAATAATAATAATATGAAAACAGCGATAATTTACTTTTGTTTCAATCGTCCCGACTCTACAGAGACAACGCTTAATGCAATAATTTATAATTTAAAAAGCAATTATCACCTTTTCATTTTTCAAGATGGGCCACGCAATGTTGCCGAACTCGAGAAAGTGGAAGAAGTGCGAAATTTTATCTTTAAAAAAACTAATCATTTAAATTTCGTTACTTTTGAACCAAAGCCGCTAAATTTTGGCTTAAAAAATAGTGTGATTGCTGGCATTTCTCAAGTGTTTAGCTTGAATTTTGACCGTGCAATTATTTTGGAAGATGATATTTTAATTGGCAAAAACTTTTTCAAATTTTGTGAAGCTGGCCTTGAAAAATACGAAAGCCAAAAAAATATTTTTTCAATTACTGGCTGGGGTTTTCCTTCAAAACCATCAAAAGAAAAGAATAAAATCTTCTTAGAGCCAAAATTTTCAAGCTGGGGTTGGGCCACTTGGGCGGACCGCTGGCAGAAAGTTAATTTTTCTGCTGAAAATCCAAAAATTGATGAAGCGTTGAAAAATAAAAAAGCTTTAAAAAAAATAGGTGATAATTTTCACGAATTTTTGCAGTTTGTCAAAATTGGCAAAATTGACAGTTGGGCTACTTTCTGCGCCCTTCATTGCTTTTTAAATAAATCAATCAATGTATATCCAACCAAGGCTTTGGTTAAAAATATTGGTTTTGTCGGTGGCACGCATTTTAAAAAAGCAGATGATATTGCTAAAATTTACGCAAAAAATGATGTAAATTTGCAAGAAGAATTACCACTTTTTGAAATCAATCAGAAACACAAGAAAGTTTTTGATAAATTTGATAAAAAAAGGGGTAGAATTAAATCTAAAAATATTAATAAAATAATTTATTTTATTTTTGGTTTAATTTGTGGTTTAATATTAAAAATAATAATTTAAAATAATTTATGAAAAAATTAAGATATATACTAATTTTTGCACTTTTGATTTATTTAATATGTCAAATTTATATACTAACTTTAATGTAAAAAAAATGAAAAATTATTTTCCAGAAACTATTGAAAAATTAAAAAAATTGGCGGAGCAAGGCAAGACACGCAACGAAATTTGCGCTGAAATGCCGTGCTCGCGGCCAACCCTAATTAGCATCTTGAAAGCTAATCCCGAAATTTTCATCAAAGAAGCGAGGAAAGGGCCGAAAAACAAATTTTAATTATATGAAAAAAAACACAATAAAAAAAATAGCAGTAAAAAATAAAGAGCAAGAAATAAAAAATATCGAGCAAGAAATAAATTCGCTAATAAAAACGCTTGATATTTACGCAAAATCAATACTTTTTTCTAAAAAATTATGAAAATAGAAAATTTGGTTGACCAAGTCCAAGGCTTGAATAACAACATTTCACGCGAAAAAATTGAAAGTTTCGTTGAAGAAAAAATTGGTTTATATGAGCTGGAAGACTTGGAAGAAATTGAAGCAATTGAAGAAAATTGCGCTGATTTTTTTGATTATGTTATGACAGAGGCAGAAAAATGGTTTAGCTCTATGCGTCAAGACGAACAAGAATGGCAGTATGAACAATACTTGATAGCGGAGTTTCACCCATCTAATTTAAATTGATACTTTATGAAAATTTCTTATAGAAAAACAATTGATAATAAAAGAATTCGCTATCACGCTACCGTTTTTCCTTTTAGCTGCATTATTGAATGCGGGGGATTTATTACGATAAAATTACATAATACACAATTTGAATTTAAAACTTATAGCACTATAGCTGGCGCAAAAAGCTATTTTAAAAAAGTGCTTACAAAATACATGATTAAATAACACTACTAAATAATTTACTGAATTTTAACTTTCATAATAACAACTAAATTAAAAAATATATGTTTAATATGTTTAAAAAAAATCATTTAAGAATAACTACTTACGACCAAAACCATGTTATAGACCTATCTCATAATCATTTAAGAATAACTACTTGCGACCGAGACCATATTATAAATCTAGCTCATATTTCTCATGTGAAATATTTTTCTTACAATCCTAACGCCCCCGAAAATGAAGGTGGTAAAGATGAAAGAGTAGAAATAGTTATGATGGGTGTGCCTGATATAATAATTATTAAAAGTAAAAGACAGAGAGCAATTATAAACTTCTACAAAAATCTAATAAACAAACTAAAATATTCTGAAATTTAACACTTAACTAATAATTTATGCAAAGAGAAATAAAGTTTAGGGAACATTTATGAAAATTCTGAACTTTTAAAATAATACTTATGACAAACGAAATTATTAAAAATGAACAATATTATCATAAGAAAAAACAGGAATTGCACAAAGTAAGGGGCTTCTTTTTTTATTCTGTGTATAAGCAAGGTAAATCTTGGCTAAGAGCAACAAAAGATACAGAAATTACAAGAGCAAACTACTATACTTATGTTGCTATGACTGATGATAGCGGTAAAATTGTAAATTCTGTATTGGTAGATAATTTTTTTAAAAAATATCTTGCAAACAAACAAAATTAAAATAAAATGAAAGGGCAAAATTTTTTGCAAAATGAAAATGTTAATCTTGCAATGGATAAAGAAAATCTCGAAAACTTAATTAACGATGAGACGCGTAGGCTAGTTGGCTATGTTATGCCAATTCTTGAGTCTATGTGCGCTGATGAAAATCAGAAATCTTTAGTTAAAAAGATTCTATACAATTACAAGAATAATGTTTGCGCAATGTTAATTAATGAAATGTCAAATGAAAACCAATCAAACAACAAGTAAAAGTAAGCGTAAAGCAGTATCTAAAAAAGCTCGTTTTGAGGTTTTTAAAAGAGACAAATTTAGCTGTCAATTTTGTGGCAAATCAGCCCCAGATTGCATATTAGAAATAGACCATTTAAAGCCAATTTCAAAGGGTGGAGATAACAATATTTTAAACCTAATCACCTCTTGCTATGAATGCAATAGAGGTAAATCTGGCAATGAAATATCTGATGACTCAATAATAAAAAAACAATTAAATCAATTAGAACTTTTAGAGGAAAAAAGGCAGCAATTAAAACTGCTTTCAAAATGGAAGGAGGGATTGAATAATGTCGATTCGCAATATATAAAATTTTACGAAAAATTGTTTAAAGATTTATCTAAATTAGAGTATACTTTAAACGAAAATGGTAGAAATGGAATTTTAAAACTACGGAAAAAATTTACAGACGAAGAAATAATTGATGCTGCTGAAACTAGCTTTAGACAATATTTTAAATTTCCAAAAAGTGCTGAAGAAAAAAGTGAGCAATGGAATAAAGCCCTTACCTACACTGGCAAAATATTAGAGGTTAGAAAAAGAACAAAAGAAAACCCCGAAATGGCGGATTTATACTATTGCCGAGGAATTTTAAGAAATAAAGCTCAATACAAAGAAGATTGGCAGATTCTAAAATATTTAAAGGATTTATTAGCAGATGGTTATTCAATGGAAGACATAAAAGATGCTGCTCGTTCTTGCTATAGCTGGAATAGCTTTAAAAATTATTTTGGAGAATAAGCATGAGTAAATACAAACCGCTTTATTCTTCAATCTGGACAGATAGTAAATTTGAAAACTACTCGCCAGAAAAGAAATTGCTTTATATCTTCCTTCTTACTAATCAATATGTTGAGCGTAGTGGAATTTATAAAATATCTTTAAGACAAATTTCATTTAATACTTGCCTCTCTAATGAACTCATCAATGAACTCATCAATGAACTCATCAATGATGCTAAAATAAGATATGATTTTGATAATGGAATAATTTTTATCAAAAATCTTTTTAAGTATCAAAAAGGCATGATTAAAAATGAAAATATTCTGCTCTTAACTCTAAAAAGAAACTATGAATTAGTGGCTACTGAATTTTGGAATGAATTTTTTGATAGATATTCTCAAGACTCTCTAACCAGTAAAATCAAAGAACTTCTCATTGATGGCTCATTGATGGCTCATCAATTATATATAAATAAACATACTAATACAAATAAGAATACTAATAAAGATGTTGTGGAAAAAAAATCGGAAGAAACAGAAAAAAAATTATTATTAGAATCTCAGTTCAACGAATTTTGGAATCTGTACAACAAGAAAACAGGTAAAGTTGACGCAGAAAAGAAATTTAAGCTTGCGCTGTCAAAAGATAGCTTTGAAAATATCCTGCAAGGCTTGCAAAGCTATGTCAAATCAAGAGGAGTTGAATCTAAGTTTTGGAAAGACCCCAGCACTTGGCTGAATAAAGAATGTTGGAAAGATGAGTATAGCAACACATCACAAAGTGGGCCACAATCGAACACAAATGAAGCCCTAACACTTTTTATAAACAATTTGATAGGACATACCTTGCTAGAAACAATTACCCTTTCTACCTCAAATAAAGCGGTTTTAAAATTTAAGTCAAAAACTGAATTTGATAAGCTTAATTCTTTGGAAGAGAATTTGAAGAATGAAGTTAAGAAAAAAATTAGCAATGAATTAAGAGTTAATGGATTTGAATTTAAATATTAAAATTATGATTAATTTTGATTTATTCGGACATCCAATTTTGCCTCCAGTTTTAAATTTAAGAATTCCTTACATGGGGTCTAAAAATAAAATTGCGCCGCAGCTTTTAACTGAAATGTTAAAAATAAAACCAAGAGCTAAATATTTTTATGATTTGTTTGGCGGTGGCGCTTCTATGTCTTTAACGGCCCTACAATGTGGTTTAACTGTTTTTTATAATGAAAAGCAAACAAGTTTAGTAAATTTTCTACAATATATAATTAATCGTATAAAAAACAAAGAAAGAGGTAATTTTGGATTATTTCCTGATGACTTTTACAAATTTATTACTCGTAACGATTTTAACATTTTGAAAAAAGAAAATTCAATAAAAGGACAATTTGCAAGAATTTGCTATAGCTTTGGGAATAACCAGTGCGACTATCTTTTCGGCGATATTGAAGAATTGAAACATTTGGCGCACAATATCGTGGTTTTTGAGAACAAAGAAGAGTTAAATAAATTTAACGAAAAATTTAAAAGCAACATTATTTTAAGTTCAAAAAAAACAATTAATGAAAGAAGATTAGATTTTAAGGTGCAAATTATTGCTTGCAAAAATAGATTTGATTTGGAGCAGTTGCAGCAGTTGCAGCAGTTGCAGCAGTTGCAGCAGTTGGAGCGGCTGGTGCGGCTGGAGCGGTTGGAGCAATTGCATATTTCTAATTTAGATTTTAGAAATGTTAAAATTGAAACTCCTCTAGAAGAAACAATTATCTATTTAGACCCGCCCTACCGCAACACCGGTAAATATATAGAAAAAAACACGCTTACGGCAGAAATTGATGATTATTTTTTGAGTCTTCCTTATTCTAGTTTTATGAGCGAATATGACGCCCCCTTTCAATGCATTTTTGAAATTAAAAAACAATCTTTACTAAATAATTCAAATTTAGAAAAAAGAAAAATCGTGATAGAAAAGCTATTCATAAACAAACTATTTTAAAATGACCCAACAATTTTTTAACACACAGGCAGAACAGGCTATATTAGGAAGTGTTATAATGAACAATGAAGAACTTGCAAAAGTTTCTGATATTCTCGAAGCAAAGCATTTCTATCACGAAGAACACCAAAAAATCTGGCTGCACTTTGTAGATATTTCTAAAGACATGGTAGCTAATCAAATTACTTTGAAAGAATTTTTTGCCAATAATGACTTAGTGAAAGCTGCTGGCGGTGAAAAATATCTGGCAACATTGCTTGGCGAGGCTTCTGTTTTAGTTAGCATTAGGCAATATGCGTTATTGATTATTGAACTTTGGCAAAAAAGACAGTTTGAATATTTATTGCAGAATGCTTTGGTTGAATTGAAAGATAAAAAATTTAATGCGGTTGCTGGTAATTTAGAAAATGAAATTGCCGGGCTTTTAATCCAAGAGCCAAAGAAAAAAACGCAGCATATTGAAGAAATAATTAATGACATTGAGGAGCTGGAAAGAAACGGGCCAGCAAATAAGTTTGTGCCAACTGGTTTTGTAAAACTAGATGAACTTTTGAATGGGGGTTTATACGCGCAACAGCTTGTAATTATAGGCGCAAGGCCCTCAATCGGAAAAACTAGTTTAGCGCAAGGAGTAATTTTAAACTCAAGCAATCTTAGTAAAAAATGCTTGTTTCTATCGCTAGAAGTTGACAAGAAAAATGTTTTTATAAAATTTCTGTCTAACTTGAAATCAATTCAACCATGGAAAATTCTAAAAAGAATACTTAATCAAAGCGAAATGCAGGCGGTAATCACTGGCAAAGAGCAGCTAAAAAAAATGGGGATTTATGTTAATGATAGCAGTTTTTTGACCATAGCGCAAATTGGAAGAATTATCAAGACTCAAATTGAACTACAACCCGTTGATTTAGTGGTGGTTGATTATGTGCAAATTGTAAGGGGTGAAGAAATTAGGGGCAAAAATGAAGCAACATTAATAAAAGAAACAACCAGCGCACTTAAGGGTTTTGCGAAACAATATGATGTTTCAATGCTGGCTTTGGCGCAGATTAACCGCAAGGCTGTAGAAGGGGCGAAGCAAGAGCCTACGATTAATGATTTTAAAGGCTCTGGCGGTATTGAAGAAGATGCAGATGTTGCAATTATTCTGCATAGAGATAGAACGGAAGGGCACGAGGAGAGTTATTTTTCAAGAAGTGGCAAGTTAATTGTTGCGAAAAATAGGCACGGACGAACTGGCGAAATCAATATTGATTTTGATGGGGAGTTTGGAAGATTTACTGAAACTAATTTTTAAAGGAGAGAAAATATGGGAGATATAGGCGAATACTGGCGCGAGAATAAGGAGTATGTAAAAGAAAAGCGGCGAAAAGAAGGTTGGGTGAGCAATCAATATAAAACGCCGAAAGAAAGAAATAAATCTGTTCTGCAAAGCATGATTTATAATGATGAGGAGGATGCCAAAACTTCGGAGAATTTAAGGGAGCTTGGTATAAAGCATGAGTTAAAAACAACTCACAGCTTCGCTTTGGAAATCGAAGGGGAAAAATATATGTTATATACAGGAAAAAAAGGCAACAGGTTGCATAATCAAAGGACTAAAGAAAAATGGGATTTGGGGCAATATTATTACCAACTAAAGAGGTATATGAAGGATTTTTTAGAAACTAATTTTTAAAGGAGAGAACAATGATAACTTACAAACAATATAAAAACAAAATAACAGGTAGAATAATAGAAGCTTATATAAATTACGAATGGGGTGAAACAAATTTTTCCATAAAGCATGGAGTTACAATGGAAAAAGAAGAATTTCTTAGGCACTATGAACCGATTAATTTTTAACTAAAATATTATGAATAAATTTTCAAAAGGTGCGAAAATTCTTGAAGGAATTGATTTTACAAAATTAGATGATTGTTTTGTAGAAGAGCAAGACGGAATATTTTATTTAATCGTCAAATATAGCGGCGGTGAAACCACTTATATCTTGGGAATTAAAACTAAAAACTAAAAGACTATGTTCAAAAAAGAATGGTTCAACCAAAAAATAACATTTTGGCAAAAAGTTAGGTTATTATTTATCAAGCCTAAAATAACAATTGATTTTGGCCGAGATAGCAAAATGACTATTTGTAAATTTAAAGTTTTGAATGGTAAAACTTATATTACAGAAATTAAATAATTTAATTTTTAACTAAAACTAAAAGACTATGATTAAATTAATTCAAAAACTATTCTGCAAACACTCATACAAAGAACACTATGATTTAAACGCCGTAACTCGCTTAGAAGTCATTGATGATAAAGGCAGGAGTTATGTTAATATGAATGTTAAATCTATGGAGTTTTCCCATCAAGACGAGGGAAGGACCTTAAAGATTTTTTGCAGCAATCGTCAAAAATAATTATATTATGGGGTTAATATGTCGAAAAAAATCATGTTTTTCGACATATAGCAAAAATATATTTACTACATAAACAAATGAAAAAAATTAAAGAATGTATGGAAAATCGCAGAATTATTCTTTGCTCGAAGAATAATACAACAAAGTATAGCGAAAGTATTTGCAAGAAATTAGTAATAATTTTTCAACTACGCTTGCGATTGAAAGAGAAAAACAACTATTAGAAGGAGAAAGCAATGAATAAAATAAAAAACATTTCTAAACTAGCGGAAGAAATTTTGGAAAAGATAGAGTCATTTGAAGAAAAATGTCTTGACTTGACTCTTGACAATCTTGCAGAGCACATAAACGCAGATAAAGAATATTTTGCGGTATATGTTGGGAAAAATAAGAAGCTCGTGGAAGAGGTTGTTTATTCGTTGTTAAATCGCAAGAAAATTGGCGTAGAAATGTTAAGAGAAATAGAAAAACAAATTTTAAAAGGAGAATAGCAATGAAAGGCAAAATATTTAACGCACCAAGAGGTGCAAAACAAAAAGTAAAATGCGGATGTTGCAAAGAGGAATTTGAAGCCCGTGTTGCTGACATAAAAAGGGGCTGGGGAAAGTATTGCTCTAAGTCTTGCAAAGCTAAAAAACAAGAATCAGTGACAGGGCAATATAAGAATTATCAAAATCGCTTTTTTGATGACAGAGAAGTTTTAACTGATTCGGGAGGGCAAATTTACAATGACTAAAAAATGAAAAAGATTGGAGGGGGAATAAAATGTTAAGCAAAAGAACTTTGAAAAGAATAAAAAAAGCAAGTGAAAAACAAGCTAATCAAATGATTCGAGCGGTTAAAAAAATAAATAAACTGAAAGGTGAGGCGGAATTTAGAAATAATCCAAATACTGTTGTCTTGATAGTTTGCCCAACATGCAAACAAAGGCAATCAGATTTTAGAATAAAAGTTCCAACGGGCGGGTGTCAAAATTATTGCGAGTTTTAAATCAACGATAATGGGGGAAAAATGAAAGGTAAAATTTTTAACGCACAAGAAGTGCAAGCGATAATTTCGGGGAATAAAACGCAGTTTAGGGAGGTGATTAAGTCGCAGCCAATAGATGAAATGGTAGAAAGGCGTGAATATTGGGGAACTGGCTTACATGGCGACCCCCGCTGGGAAAAGGCCCCCTATCAAGTAGGACAAAAGATTTTTTGCAAGGAGAAATTTAGGTTATTTGACGCAAAAGATTGCAATTGCGATCATTGGAATTTTGAAGATTGCAATTGTGCTAAACAGTTAAATAAGCCAATGTATTTTTCAGAAGATATTGACCCAGAATATACTGATTGGAAACCAGCCCAACACATGAAGCAAGAACACTCACGCCTAACCCTAGAAATTACAGGAATTAGAGTGGAACGCTTGGCGGATATTAGTGAGGAGGATGCGATTGCGGAAGGTTTTACTGGATTTTGCAATGAAGAGGGAACTTGGGAAATGCGCGCTCCTTGGAAAAATAAACCAGATAATTTTTCGACAAAAAATGTTTTTAAGCGCGCTTGGAACGCAACACACAAAAAACCAGAAGAGAAGTTTGAGGCTAATCCGTGGGTTTGGTGCGTGAGTATGGAGGTGGTGAAATGATTAAATTAATTCAAAAACTATTTTGCAAACATTCATACAAGCCAATTGAGAATAATTATTTTAGGCTCGGCTGGTATAAATGCGAGAAATGCGCTAGAGAAAAGTATGTTGGCGATAATGTTCAATGGACACATTTTAAATTTCCACCAATCATTTTAACTAAAAAGAAATAAAAACTAACATTATGAAAACAACAAATTTTGAATTATCGAAAAAACTGGCGGAGATTGGGTTTAAAGCTGAAAGATCTTACGATTATCTTTGGGAACACAATGGAATTGGTGCAACCAGATTTAAACCAAATACCATGATTGAAGATGATTATATTTATCAGCATATTTCTAATGGTTTTTATCCAGCTTATGACCTCGAAACACTGCTGGACGCTTTGCCAAAAAAACAGTGGGATATCAAGAATTGCGGAGAAATGTTGTCAATTCTCCCAGCGGCAGGGCGCGCACGAATTGTTGTGGTAAAAAAAGAAAACGAATCACTGGCAGACACAGCAGCTCGTTTATTGCTTCTGCTCGTAGAAAAAAATATTATTAACTTTAAATTTTAGAAAAATGACAAATTATTAGCAATTTAATTAATGGAGAGTAGCTATGAAAAATGAAAATGTAATGAAAATTTTAGGCGACCAGAATAAATCTTACAATGACAGAAGGGTTAAAGAGCAAAATTTGAAGTTTAACTTAATATTTTCTACTTCTATTATTTTTATTTTTTTTGCCATTTATTTTATTCAAAAAATAATAAATTAATGACTGTAAATTTTAAAAAATTAGAGCAAGCATTAATACAAGATATTTCATTGCACAAAGCTATGAATACCAAGCCTGCTACTATACGATATGAAACCAGCATTTTAGATTTTAAACAAATTGCAAAAAAGCTGGGAATATCCGAAGTTTTATTACGGTCAAGATGGAAGAAAAAAAACAATATGAAAGAAGAATTTTTTACTGAAATTGTAAAAACTTTTAATTTAAAATTATGAAAAGCCTTGATATTACTAGTTGCAATGTGTCAAGTATTATTTTTATATTTATTTTCAATTATTTTTAAAATAGTGCTTGCATATTAAAAAGCATAGGCGCATAATAGGCGCATAAATAAATTAACTTTATGAAAACAAAACCAAAAAAAGTAAAACTAAATATGATGATTTGCCCTAACTTGAAAAAGGAAGGGAAAGACGAAGCAGACAAAAGAGGTTTAAGTTTGTCTCAAGTTTTAGCTCTTGGGCTAAAAAAAGAGATTGATAAAAAAAGAACATTAGACGCTTAACCCAATTTTCTCCCTTGAAATATAGGTGCTAGAGTAAGTTAAGTGAGCTAGTTAATCGCCGAAAGGTGTCGCTATGGTTTTGCTTGTTTTAGTCCGAAGGCTTGCCCGAGTGGCGAGTTTAGAAAAACAAGTCAGGTTAGCCTTAAAAAAGCTAATACCCCATAAGCTTACTTTAATGTAAAAGTGGACGCACTGTTTATGGGGCTAAACACCAAGAAAAATTAAGGTTGCCAAATTATAAACTAATAGCATTTAGCTAGACTTGGTTGGCAACGGGCGGGGAATGTCTAAGAAAGTTCCGCTTTTTAAAGTACAGTTAGACCAGTTTAGCCTTTCTGTAAGTTTTCGATACTGCGTAGCGGGTAAGAGAATAAAAAAGGCAGCTCGGCACGGGCAGGTAAAGCCTCCGCAGGTTCAAATCCTGTCAGCGTTGCTTAAAATATTTAATTTATTGTGTCGCAAAGCATCGGTGAAAAAGAGTAGATTGCATTTGAATCAAACTATATGCAGCGAAGATACCGAATAGAATTTGAGTAAAAACAGTCTAGGAATTGTGAGTTCCTTGGCTTTGCGGCACTATTGATTTAATATTAACTAAAGTAAAAATATATGAACATAGAAGATTTAACACTAAAAGAAATCAGAGAATTAACAAAGATTTTTAATCTTGGAGAAACAAAAACCAGTAATGAAATTCATTCCTATGAAATTGGTAAAGCTTATTATATCCGCACTGTTACGATGCATATCATTGGAAAACTAGAAAAAGTGCATGAGAAAGAGCTAGTGTTATCAGAAGCGAGTTGGATAGCTGAAAGTGGTAGATTCTATAATGCTCTAAAATTTGGTGTAGATAAATTAGGCGAAGTTGAGCCATTTCCAGCAGAACAACAAGTAATTGTTGGGCGTGGTGCTTTGATTGATGCCACTATTTGGTGTCACGACCTTCCAAGAACCCAAAAATAATTTATGATAAATCAAGCTATTTTATTTGTCGGGTACGACTTAAGTGCGTCGTGGTCGTGGTCGTGGTCGAGGTCGAAGTCGAATTCGGGGTCGGGGTCGAATTCGGGGTCGAGGTCGAGGTCGTGGTCGGGGTCGGGGTCGGGGTCGAGGTCGGGGTCGGGGTCGAATTCGGGGTCGGGGTCGAGGTCGAGGTCGGGGTCGGGGTCGGGGTCGGGGTCGAGGTCGGGGTCGGGGTCGGGGTCGAGTTCGGGGTCATCAACAAATTAATAATAAACCATGGGACAAGAATTTGATTAGCAAGCTTACTATTTTTGGTTAGCTAGTGATAATAAATAAAAGGAAAATATGACAGAGAAAAAATTAGAGACAATAAACGAAGTTTTAAACTCATTAATTCTAAATGTGAAAGCAAAAAAAGGTCAATATAATGCTTTTGGAAAATATAAATATCGCACTGGTGAGGATATTTTAGAAGCTGTAAAAGAAGAACTTAAGAAAGACATATACCCGAAAAGTGTGGTTTTAATATCAAACCCATCTTTAGAAGAAATCGCTGGCAGGCTTTTTGTAAAAGTGATAACAAGAATTTCACTTAGTGAGCAATATCTTGAAGCTATAGGTTACGCAGAGCACGGTAAGGATAAAAAAGGAATGGACGAGGCGCAGCTTACAGGTTCAACTTCAACCTATGCAAAAAAATATTCTCTGCAAAATTTATTTCAATTAGACGAAAGTGAGGAAGATATCGACGCTAAAGATAACACAGTAAGAACTATTACTTCTGAACAGGGTATTGAATTAGAGATTTTAGCAAAAGAAGCAAAGTTTGATTTAGGTAAAGTTTGCAGCGCTTATAAAATAGCGACAATTATTGATTTACCAGAATCAAAATTTGCAGAGGTTAAAAAGGGTCTTGTTGCTAAAAAAGGAGGGGTTGGTGCAAATTCATAAAGATTTATTACAGGGAAGTGAAGAATGGCTGGAAATAAGAAAAGGTGTCGCAACCTGCTCTGAATTTTCAAACATCATTACGCCAGCGAGGGGGGAAGAAAGTAAATCAATTCCTAAATACGCTAAAAAACTTGCGCTAGAATTGTTTTATGAAAAACTTAAAGAGGAAAGCTTTAAAAGTCCCGCAATGTTAGCTGGCAATGAGTTAGAGAAGGTTGCGAGGCAGCTTTATCAAGAGAAAACTTTTAACATTGTGGAAGAAGTTGGTTTTATTAAAAGCGATTGCGGCAATTTTGGCTTTTCTCCTGATGGTTTGATTGATGAAGATGGAATTATAGAAATTAAAACGCTAGAAGCCGAAGCGCATTCTGAAATTATTTTGAATAATCATATGCCTCTTGATTATAAATGCCAAATCCAAGGCGGATTGTGGATTAGTGGCAGAAAGTGGTGTGATTTTATTGCTTATAATCATTATTGTAAAAACGATTCTAAAAAGTTGTTGATTTTTAGAATAGAGAGAGATGAAGCTTTCATCGCAGAGCTTGGAAGACTAGCGCAGAAGACAATTGTAATTCGTGATGAAATTTTAAAACAAATTAAGGGGGAGTAG
>Ga0181355_1000418_pt1 | contig 18203 bp, 17 predicted proteins | sample Fa13VDMM15DN_FD_130099 | JGI IMG/M metagenome (GOLD analysis project Ga0181355, IMG submission 130099) | Freshwater viral communities from Lake Michigan, USA - Fa13.VD.MM15.D.N | ecosystem: Environmental > Aquatic > Freshwater > Lake | place: USA: Michigan | collected 2013-09-23 | reverse complement strand
TTGCCAGTTATTTTGCATCATGCAGATCATATGGCATCTATTATAGAATATGAACGATGGAGAAACAATAAAAACGTGTCTCCGAATCATGTTTCAGAAAAAAGTAAAACACAAAAAAGTAATGGATTAAAAAACTTAGCAGAAAACAATCCGCAAGTTGAACAATCAATTAGCGATATATTTAAAACATTTAATTAAACAAATTATGTCATTAATAATAATATTAGCATTATCAGGAGTTGCTAGTTATCTAGCATATCGAGTATGGTATTTAGCAGGAGTTATTGCTGACAGCCAGGATTTAGATTCTAGCAATATTGAATACATGGAAGAATTAGAATTAACTAATCAATACATGTATGGAAAAATTGTTGAAAGTTACAATAAAATGCAAGAAATAGATCGACTAGGTGCATTTGAAAAAGATGATGAGTCTGGAACAACGTTTCAATTATTAAATGAAGTTATAACACAATTAAAAACAGAGTTCGAAGATGGCACGCAAGAAAACCAATAATTACTTTACAAAAATAACAGATATATCTATTTCAGCATATAATCAACTTGAAAGCACAGCGCATCGAGAACGAGTTTATCGCAGATTTATATATCCAGCGCTTATGAAATTAACGGAAAACATTATTAATAAAGTAAAACCTACTTATATTGATTCTTCGTTTTTAGATTTACAAACTGATCTTGTTACTTTCTTAACTTCAAAATTAGATAAATTTAATCCGTTAGCAGGAAAAGCATATTCTTATTATACAAGAACATCATTTAATTATTTAATTGCAGAAAATCAAAAAGCATATGCAAAATTAAAAAATAATGCATTGGAAATTGATATAGATGATCGACGAAATATACTTATTGAAATACATAATGATGAAATGCGAGAAACACTTAAAGAATTTATGACAGCATATGTTACATATTGTTATGATAATTTAAATTATATATTTAATAATTCAACAGATATACATGTAGCTGATTCAGTTCTTCATATTTTTGAAACTCGCGAAAACATAGAAAATTTTAATAAAAAAGCTTTGTATATTTTTATTAGAGAGCGTACGGGTTTAGAAACAACAAATATTACGCGTGTTATTAAAACACTTAAACAAATATACGATCAAAAATTCTTAGAATATTCAAGAACAAACTACGTAAACTTGCCTTTTTGATATTTATATTAAAGGATTTCATCGATGGATAAAAATGATGAATTATTTAAAGGTACTAGTTTTGCAGATTTGATGTCTGATGTTTATCATAATTCAAAAAAGAAAGATAGGCAAATAAATCAACTAATTAGTCAGTTACAGCCGCTAATAAAAAATGCGTCTGATGCTACAATAATTGTACCATTAATAAAAGAATATCTAGATGTTGCTGTTAAAAATGATGATCATCTTGTAAAATTAACAGCTATAGTTCAACGTTATATTTCAACAAAACAGACTATATCTGGAGCTGATGGATTATTAAGTGATGAAGAAAAACAAAATTGTTAGTTATTGCTGAACAAACATTATCAGCTGAATTAGATGATGAACTTACCCAAATTGATATAGAACAACAAGCGTTGCAACAAAAAATTAAAATAGCTGCAGCTAAAGTAAAGGAATCTCATGAGTGAAATTAGATGGGATGTTGCTGAAGTATTAGAATATGACCATACATATCAATATGATCCGCCTACAGAACAATCATCGGGAAATACTAATAGTTTATTTACAATAAAAGTACGTGCTGCAACATCATTGTATGGCAATCAAGTATTCAATGTACGACCATCTAATATTAATTTAAAACAAATACCATTAGTAGGCGAATTTGTTTTAATTTATAAAACATTTAATGAATATACCTCAAAATCAATGCGTCGCGAGGGCTGGTATTATGTTACAACAATTGATGTACATTCAAATATTAATGAAAATTTATTTCCGGGTCTTACGGGAAATTTAACAGATACTGAAATTGCTAACATAAAACCAGGCAAAACATTTGAATCTAAAACAGTTTCGCCATTGCAGCCATATGAAGGAGACTTTTTATTGGAAGGTCGCCATGGCAATAGTATTCGTTTTGGCAGTAGTATTAATACAACGTATCCAACAAATTATTACCATGCTGGTCCAACATGGTTTTCTCCTAGCTCTAACAATAATGGAGATCCTATTATTATATTATCTAATGGCAGAAAAAATCTTACAAATAAAGAATTTGTTATAGAAAATATAGAACAAGATGCATCATCTTTATATTTAACTAGCACACAACATGTAGATACATTAATATTAAGTAAAGATTTAACTATACATAGCTATAGTTATATAGGTTCACAATTTATTGGCGTTGCTGACCGTATCATATTACGTGCAAAAAAAGATATTGCTGTAATTGATTCTGAAATGGCTATTATTTTAAATACACCAGGTGAAATTTATATTGGTGGGGAAGATGCTGATCGTCCTATGGTACATGGCGATGTACTATTAACTATTCTACAAAAAATATTAAATCAATTAACTACAACAATTCAATGTGGTACCATGGCAGGTACATTTTTAGATCAAACTAATATAACAGCCGCACAAAAAGAATTAAATAATTTATTAAGTCAAAAATATTATATAAATAAAACATAAGGAAGTTATGAGCGCAATTGTTCCACCATTAGATATTATACCAAAATTACCGGCTAAAGCTGTTTCGTTAACTATAAAACAGATTGACAAGCAAACAACAAAACTAATGGATTCAGTTAATAAAACAGTAGCCGATTCTATTAAATTGCCAACCAATATAAAATGTGATGATCCTAGGATAAAACAAATTAAAAAACAGTTAACGAATATACAAACACAACTTACTACTGTGCAAAGTAATATTCCTAAAATACAAAAAACGGTTAATTCAATAAAATCAATTGTTACACTAGCATCTGGCATAAAAACAACAATATCAATAGCACAATTATCTAATCCAATTACAGCTCCATTATTTATTGCACAACAATTGACAGCAATACAAGATGCTACAATTGTTAATGCAATTGAATCATTAAACCAATTTGCTGCAGTTCCTGCAACATTGATATCTAAATTACAAACTATAGTACCACCATTAACGTCTGCTATATCAAAAGTATCAGCAGTATGTAATGGAGATGTAGACAATTTAAAAATACCAAATAGTTTACTTCCAGAGACTAATAATAGTGATACTAATAATAATGATTATAATGATTATAATGATTTAGTTGCAACTGAGTTTTATACTAAAAAAAATGTGTCTCAATCAGATTTAGATGGTCGTTCTGATTTAATTGAATCATTGGTGCAACAACAGGAAGATTTACTAACGTCATTAATAGAAGCGCCTAGTAAGGTATATCAAGATATTGGATTACCAAAAAACTATATAGGTAAGATAGGCGATTATTATATTGATTTAGATAATCAATCAATATATGGACCAAAAGCTCAGGCCGATGATTGGGGACAACCCGTAAATTAATAACTACAATATTTATATAAAAATGATACAATGGATACAAATACACTTATAAAAGCACTTAAAGTTGCCGTACGTCAAGTTATTAAAGAAGAATTAACAGAAATTCTACGTGACGGGTTACAGGACACTATTAATGAACTAGGACAACCTAAGAAAAAAATCAATGTTGATTCTAGAATAACAAATAAAACTGTAAACAAGTCTAAAGTTCAATTCACTGATAATAAATGGGCATCGATTTTAAATGAAACAGATGCGTTAATAGAACAACAACCAGGCGCAATGAATAGTTTAGCAGAACTCATGAATGAAGGAATGGATGACATTCATATGACATCAGCTGATGCTCGTGGTTTTGGAATGATGCGTCAAAATATGAATAATTCAATAACATCTGCAGCTCCTAAAGTAATGGATGACCCAGAAACAGGCAAAACGTATGAAGTTGCACCTGAAGTAGCAAAAGCGTTAACAAGAGATTATTCGCAACTAATGAAAGCAATAAACAATAAAAAGGGAATTAACTAATGGCATGGGCACCCGTTGAGCCAAACGTACTAATTAATGGTAATGCAACCGGATTGGCTATTAGTAGCACAAATTTGTACAAGCCAATTTTTGATGCTAGAGTACAAACAATAGAAGATTTAAAATTTTTATTATTGACACATGTTGGCGAACTAGTAATGCAACCGGAATTTGGCACTCGATTATTATTTGTGCTATTTGAATCAAATTCGTCTTCATCAGATTTAAAAGAAACTATTGATGATATAATTAAAACTGCAGTAGCAAGATGGATGCCTAGCATAGATATAGAAAAAATTGATATTACAACTTCGGAAGACGACCCATCATTATCTCATGATATTGTAATAAAATTAACTGTTGCATTTCCAATTATAAAAAACAATGTAGTTGTTGAAATTGCTGCTAATAATTCAGGAACGATAATAGTTTCGTCAAATATAGGAACAGAAAATGGAAAGTAAAAAAGATGTATCATATTTAGGTAAAGACTTTGGACAATTTCGTCGAAATTTAATAGACTTTACTAAACAATATTTTCCAGATTCATATACTAATTTTAATCAAGCATCGCCCGGTTCATTGTTTATTGACATGGCATCATATGTTGGTGATGTTTTATCTTATTATGCTGATGCAAATTTAAAAGAATCATTATTAGAACATGCAAGTGAGCGTGGTAATATATATGATATTGCAAAATCTTTAGGATACCGACCAAAAAACGTGGTGCCGGCATATACAATGTTAGATGTATATCAAATTGTACCAGCAATAGGTACAGGAACTAGTGTAAGACCGGATTTTAATTTTGCAGTGTCAATTAAACCTGGTATGCGCGTTAAACAAACTGAAGGCGACGCTATTTTTAGAACTACTGATTCTATAGAATTTGGATTTTCATCATCATATAATCCTACCGAAATTACCATATATGAAAGTGATAGTGCTACATTGTTACCTACTTATTATTTATTAAAAAAACAAGCACAAGCTGTTTCGGGAGATGTAAAAACTACATCATTTAATTTTTCATCGCCAATTGCATATGATAAAGTATTGTTACCTGACACTAATATTATAGAAATTATTTCAATAACCGAATCAGACGGCGATGCATGGTCTGAAGTACCATATTTAGCTCAAGATACAGTATTTACTGATGTTCCTAATTTGGCCGAAAATGATCCAGAATTATCATTATATAGATCAGAATCACCTAGTTTATTAAAAATGAAAAAAACATCTAAACGATTTATTACTAAAATGCGTAGTGATAATCGTTTAGAAATTCAATTCGGTGCTGGCGTTTCTGATAAAAATGATGAAGAAATTATTCCGAATCCTTCAAATGTTGGAAATGGATTATCTTCGTTACGAAAAAGCGTAGACATTGATATAGATCCATCTAATTTTTTATATACACGAGCATATGGACAAGCTCCATCAAATACAACATTAACGGTTACATATGCAGTTGGCAATGGAATTAGCGATAATGTAGAAGCAGGTGTATTAACTAGTATTGATTTTATTGAATATCTCGAGGATGTTAATTCTACAAATAATGTTAACCTAGTTAATTTTGTTAAACAATCAATAGCAGTAACAAACCCGGAGCCAGCAACAGGAGCTAAAACGACGGACACATTACAAGACATAAAAAATAATGCATTAGCTAATTTTGCAACTCAGAATCGACTAGTAACTCGAGAAGATTATATTATTCGATCATATTCAATGCCAGCAAAATTTGGTAGTGTTGCAAAAGCATATATAGTACCTGACGATCAATTAACACAAGAAAATTATCAACAATCTAGAATTGCTAATCCATTAGCAATGAATATGTATATTTTAGGATTTAATCAATCTAAACAGTTAGTACCTTTAAATAAAGCAATTAAAGAAAATTTAAAAACATATCTAGGATATTATAGAATGTTAACAGATGCCATCAATATTAAAGATGCATTTATTATTAATATCGGAGTAGAGTTTGAAATTTCAGTATTATCAAATTATAATAGCAATGAAATATTATTAAAATGTATTAATGAACTAAAAATTTATTTTAATATAGATCGATGGCAAATTAATCAACCAATTATAAAATCAGAAATTGTAAATTTACTTGGCAATGTAAAAGGAGTTCAATCGGTTATTAATGTAAAATTTAATAATTTATATGAAACAACATCTAACTATTCTGGCAATATATATGAGTTAGCGTCGGCTACAAAAAATGGCGTTATTTATCCGTCATTAGATCCTAGTATATTTGAATTAAAATTTCCAAATCAGGATATTAAAGGCCGCGTAGTAACACAATAAAGGAAACCATGTTTAGAATATTTTATGCAGAAAAAGATACAACGTTGTATGAATCATTTCCCGATTACAATACTGGAATTGATGAAGTTTTGGAAATTGGAAAACGATTAGATACTGAGGGCAACACGTTATTAAAATCTAGAAGTCTTATTAAATTTGATATGACTGAAATTTCTAGTTCGTTAGCAACATATGGAAAAACAGTTAATGATTGTAAATTTATGTTGCAACTATATACAACCCATGCAAAAAATTTGCCATCAGACTATTCAATTTATGCTAAATTAGTAGGACAAAATTGGATAAATGGAACTGGATATTTATCTGAGTTAACAATCGACGGCGCAACATGGAGCGGTTCGGCTTCGGGGTCAAATTGGATCTCCGGCAGTCAATCGTCACGCATTGGATCAAGTAACTTGTATGTATCAGGATCTGGGTCGGGTGGTAATTACATGTATTATTCTGGTTCTGGAAATACACTTTCATTGATTGCTTCAGAATCATTTTCATATAGTAATACTGATGTTAATATGAATGTGACTGATGCTTTAAAGATTTGGTTAAGTGGTAGCAATAGTAATACGATTCCAAATTATGGGTTTTTACTACAACTAGCAGATACAGATGAATCATCTATTAGCGTTGCTGGATTTATTCGTTTCTTTAGTAAAGAAACACATACAATATATGTACCTAAATTAACAATGTATTTTGATACTGGATCTTTTGTTACTGGATCGTTAACTTCAGCAAATTTAGAGTCCTATATAGTTTACACACAAATAAAACCAGAATACAAAGATACGGAAATTGCTAAAATACGAATTTATGCTCGAGATAAATTTCCTAGTAAATCACCTACAAATGTGTTTCCAATACAAACAGTTAAATATTTGCCAGCAACTACATATTATTCAATAATGGATGCTGCTACAAATGAAGTCATTATTCCATATGATAATATTTATACTAAAGTGAATTGTGATAGTACTAGTAATTTTATCTATATAGATATGAATGGATTTATGCCAGAACGATACTATCGTTTACAATTAAAATTAATAGATGGATTTACAACAAATTATATTGATGATAACATTTATTTTAAAGTAGTTAGATAATATGGATAAAGAAGATAAATCATTCGATACAAACAATAAGTCTGTAATATATCAAACCTCCGGATTAAATGTAATATCTAATAATAACAATGTTGTTCCTCGGGACGCCTCTGGCAACATTATGTTGCATGAAGATTAAATTAATAATCCACTATTAATTATTGAAGCAACAATAAAAAAAATAACTTTAAAATCAATACTTAAAGTTATTGATACACAATTTAAATATTTTAAATTTCCGGCAACAAATCTTACAATTATTGACGAAGTAGAAGATCTAGATTTAAATTTAGATTCTGATCCGATATATGCTAGATATAAACCAAGTGAAGATACGCGAATTGAATTAGCGGTTAATGGCGCTGCAGCTGACCAAAAATATAACGAAATATTGATGAATGACATTGACGATGGATTTCCACAAAAACGTACAAATCAATATTATATAACTAAAGAAATCAAAAATTCCGGAAAAGATCTACGATTCCGAATTGTATTAGATCATCGATATGATTCGGATAGTCCTAGTGTATCTGGAGTTTACTTTTCAATAATAAAATCAAGTGTTAATGAAGGAACTAACAAATCGTTTATAACGTTTTACGATCAAACTACACCTGGTTACAATTGGTGGGATATGACCCAATATCAAGTAAAAAGATTGAATACTGATGACGTTATATTAAATCAAGATTTTGAAATAGGTGACACGTTTTCAATTGGTGCGTTTGCTAATGATAACGGTTTATATCGCGGAGATGGATCACTTAATACAGGAACTAACTATCATACAATTAACGCAGTAACATCATATTGGGTAATTACAGATGCATCAAAAAATGTAGATAAATGGAATCAGGAGATTATTGATGTTGTCGCAATATAAAAATATTACACAAATTACTTCTGCAATAAATTCAGTATCAGCTGAACGATTTGATCAAACAAAAAGAAAATTTTTTGAAGAAGAAATATTTTTAAATTTAGATATTAATACTGATGCATCTAGAATTGAAATGCATGTATATACATCTGATAGCTGGATTACTGGAAATCATAAACTACAATCACAAACTAAACTTCCGGAGTTCAAAGATGTTGTTACTAATGAAACAATACATGTCAATAATGCTATTGGAATTGATATATATTCTGAATTTAAGAAACTAAACTTAAACGCAGGAACGTTCCGAGTTGCTATTAATTTTTTCAAAAATTTAATTGGTAGTTATGAGCAACAACATTTGCGAATTGATGAAATTTCCCCAGATCGTACGGAAATTAGATTACGAGCAATTGATGACGAAAATCCGGAATTTCTAGATCAAATTACTAGTTATATAAACAATGTAAATCATACATCAACTCTATTTTCAAATTATTATACACCATATCTATTAAATTTTAGTAATAATCAATGTATATTATTTGTTAATAGTGTTGTTATTGGCGAATATTTGTATGTAAAATTAAATGAGCCATTACCGCAAAATATAGCAGTAGATTTTAAGTGTTGGGTTGTAGAAGAACAAAAGCCGACATATATTGATCGTATCTCAATATTGCCAAATATAATTCAGACACAATATAAATCATTAGCTAATCCAAATTGGCAAGCATCTGCAGTTTGGAATACTTCAAATGAAACTGGGTTTAAAGATTGGACGGATTTATTAGGGTCAACAACTCAAACTTCGCAACAAATTGTTGACACATATTTTTCAGGCAGTCTGTCAGGAATAAACTTAAATATTGATTATAGGGACTTTAATAATTTTATATTTTATAGTTCTGCAACAGAACGATTAGCAAATTTTAAATATAAATTAGAACTATATGAATACTATACATCACAAAGTGCGGCTATATCACAGCTGTCAGGCAGTGTTGTAACAACAAATATGCAAGATTTTTTAAATCTAAAAACAAATTTAATTAGTGGATTTGACGAATTTGAAAAATATTTATATTATGAATCAAGCTCTAATTTAACTACATATTCAAACTCGAGTGAAACATTTAATGTTGGTAGTTTAACTGGCAGTTATATTACACCGGTGCCTAAAACCAATTTATATCAACCATATACATTAGCCTCGCTATCTAGCAATAGTTTTAAAAATTGGTATGACTCATTATATGCAACAGCTTCTTTATATGATACATTAAATATACAATCATTACAATATAATATACCTGAACATTTACGCGTAACTTCTACTTCTATAGATTTAGTCACATTTACGAACATGTTAGGACAACATTATGATATAATTTATACGTATATACATAACATGTCTCGTATAAATAAACGAGAAGAAAATCCTAAATTAGGGATGCCAAATGAATTATTATATTCAGTAGCTAAACAATTTGGATGGTCATTAACTGACGGACAGCAAGGTCAAGATTTATGGCAATATGTACTAGGCACGTCAAAAACCGGCACATCATTAACTGGATCAAATACAGTAGGAGATCCATCAGTACCAGGACGCGAAATGACGTATGCTGTTTGGCGTAGAATCGTAAATAATTTGCCATTACTTTTAAAATCAAAAGGCACGAAGCGAAGTGTACAAGCATTATTATCATGTTATGGAATACCACAATCATTTATTAGTATTAATGAATATGGCGGACCTAGAATAGACAGAGCACCTGTATACGAAAAATTAAATTTTGATTATGCATTAGATTTAAGTGGTAGTAGTTCTGGAACGGTGAAAGTAGATTATTCGCAGTCAATTAATACTGTAGAATTAAGATTCCGTACGGCTGATGTTGTTAAATATCCAACAATGCCTAGTACAATGAATTTATTTACTATAGGTTCAAATACCGTTACGTTAGATTATACTAGTGGTACTAAAGGTACTATGAAAATTAATGGTACTGGTTCTGCAAATATTGAATTATTTGATGGAGGCTGGTTAACTACGATGTTAAAAACAAATGGTACTAATTTAGATTTAATAACTAAGAAATCAAAATATGGTAAAATTGTTGCAGCCGTGTCAGCATCAGCTACAGCATCATTTGCTGTTTCTGCATCATTAACATTAGGAAGTACATCTGCAGGTGCTAGCAGATTTCTTGGTCAATTACAAGAATTAAGATTTTGGTCATCTAGTTTATTAGAGTCTACATTTAATAATCACGTAAAAGCACCAGCAGCATACAATGGAAATATTGATTCATACAATGAATTAGTATTTAGATTGCCATTAACACAAAAAATTAATCATACATTAACATCTAGTTTAAGTAGTTACCAACCTAACGTATCTGCAATATCAGCATCATTTACTGGTTGGTCTTCTATTCCATATGATTCAATTGAAGAAATATATTATTATGACGCTCCGTCTTTAGGTGCTGGTACTTTTGATGACAATAAAATACGATTACAAGATAATGAATTAGTTGGAACGTTAGATGTAAAAACTAGAGCAGAACGCAGTCAATTTGATAAAGCTCCATTAGATAGTAAAAAATTAGGAGTATATTTTTCTCCACAAACAATGATTGATGAAGATATAATTGCACAATTAGGATTTACAGAATTAGACCAATATATTGGCGATCCTGGTAGTGTTGATTCTAATTCATATCCTAGATTAATACAAGCAGCTCAGTCTTATTGGAAAAAATATTCTAATAAAAATGATATCAATGCATATATTAACATGTTTTCATTGTTTGATTTATCGTTTTTTAAACAATTAGAACAATTACTTCCAGCCCGAGCCAATAAATTGACGGGTATATTAATTCAACCAAATATTTTAGAACGTAGTAAAGATACAATTCTTCCAAAAATACAACGATTTGATAATTCATATACATGTACGATTGATAATGTTGCGCCAACCGCTTCTGGTGCGTATATAACATATTTAGGTGATATATCCGGAAAAATCTTGGAAATTTCTGCAGAGGATGACGATCAATTAATTGGATATTTAACATCATCTATTTATAAAAAATATGCCGGCACAACGTATATAAACAAGTACTTAATACGATCAGCTAGTACTTACATAACAGCGTCTACACCATATTGGATGAGTGAAGCTGTTATGCCTGTTTATATAAACGGAGTATATTCAAACATTAAATTGTTAGCATCTAATACTACATATGTTACGGGATCGTCGATTATTAATAGATGGACAGGCAGCCAAGTTGATGTACAAGATTATTTGCCAACAGGAATTGATAATCACCGATATGCTGGCTCAAAATTAACTGGTCCTGCATTTAATATAAACTCAACGCAAACAATAGATGGCGGCCCAGTCGTAGAATGGCGATCTGCTAATCCAAATCAATTAATTTATCAACCAAAAGATGTAAAAGGAAGTTTTAAACTAATTTAACATCAAAATCAAAAACATGTATATTTATATAAAATAAGGTTAAAACATTATGGGATACTTAGATAATTCAAGCGTAACCGTCGACGCAATATTAACATTAAAAGGACGTGAACTTTTAGCTAAAGGTGGAAATGCATTTAGCATTACTCAATTTGCAGTGGGAGATGATGAAATTGATTATTCATTATGGAATTCAGATCATCCACTCGGAACTTCTTATTATGGCACTATTATAGAAAATATGCCTATAACAGAAGCAGTGCCAGACGAAACTCAGGCATTAAAATATAAATTAATCACGTTACCAAAACAAACAACTAATATACCGGTTATTAATGTTGGTAATACATCGATAACTTTAGCTGCGCCAGGAAATAGTTCTATTATTTCTCCAAACACAAGCAATTTCCAAGGAGGAAATGCTACATTGGGATATACAGCAATATTATCTGATTCAACTGTAGCTGATATACAAGTAACTAGAGCGTTACAAAATTCAATTCTTCCAACTGCTCCTAGATTTATTGGAGACAATGAAGATGCACAAAGTGTAGCAGTAGCAGGATTTGAATTCCGTGTTGTTGCAAAAGCTCAAATGAGGGAAGATAAAACGGCAACAGTTACTATTATTGCAAATGAAACAGGTGGAAGTGTTACACTTAACTTAACAGTTAAAAAAGTAACGACTGCAACTCAGTAAATAGAAATAAAAATATGAATATATCAATGAACATGAATGAGTTTGTTAAAACATTAAAACAACAATCTCGACAAGGTGGAGTTCCAATATTGAATCAACGAGTTGGTGCGCCAGCTACTAGTGCACCACAAGTTTCTGCACCACAAGTTGCTGCAAATTCTGCGCAATTGCAGGCTGCTGCTAATTCATCAATACAACAATTGGCTACTACTTTAGCTAATCAGATGGTTGCGGAAATGCAGCAGACACAGATTTTAGCTCGTAATGGTAGAACATATACAAGATTTGATGCTGTAACTGATATAATTGCAAATCAAACAGAAATTGTTACAGCTGGTCTATGGAGTTCTAATTTAGCAAGTTTAACAACTTATTTTACTGCATCAGGACAAACTGAATCACAACGAAGATATTATGTTGATGTATATCAAGCTTCGCCATCAGCTGACACAGCAGCAGTACAATATTCATTAGCATATGGTCATGCCCTAGGCAGCGGATCTGATTCACAAGGTCAATTAAATGATTCTCCGACTAAAGCTATATATTCACAATACAGACAATTATTATTAGCTCCATCTGATACTAGATTTACAACCGATGGATCTGGTAGTACTGATTCTATATATGTAATTAATTTTAAACGTATCCGATTAAAAGAACGTTTAGATCCGGGTAATTTTCAAATTCCATTAGTAGCAATATCAAGTAGAGCTGCAAATGCAACAGGATCTGTAGTTACTGGATCCGGTATTATTACATTGATTGATGATTCGTCAATAGCTCCCAAGAAAATAGGGGAGTCAGGTCGAGTTTATAACATTGTTTCTGGATCAATAAGTTCTGGAGTTTATACGCCATCGACACCTGTGTATTATGGATTAGCATATCCAGATTATGGAACACTGATACTAGATGGAAAAATGTTGGATGGTAAATTAGGATTTGCAACTAATACTAGTTCTAGTAACGAAGGAAATAATCATTTTGTATTACACCATTCAATTTCTGGTTCTGCATTTTTTACGGATGCAGCAGGCGATAATTATGGATTTGTAGCAAGAAATTCTGAAAAAGTTACTAGTACACATTATTTTGTAAGAATTAAAAATGCAGAATATAATTTTTCAAATAACCCATCTTTCACTACCGGTAGTGTAGGTCAAATTGCACAATCAACATTTATTGGTGATCCTAAAACATATATAACTACAGTTGGATTATATAATAACAATCAAGAATTGTTAGCAGTTGCTAAATTAAGTAAACCATTATTAAAATCATTTAAACGTGAATCACTTATAAGAGTTAAATTAGATTTTTAAAAACTAACACTGATTTAGGTCCCGGTATATTTATATTAAATGTCCCGGGACTTATACTATCATGGCAGAAACAAAAATACAAAATAACAACGATTCATATCAAGGCATACATCCTACAGTTTTTAAAAAACTAGATCGTTCTGATGTAAATGTAAACGAATTTCAAGTATATAAACAATGGACTATTTTATCAGGTAGTAGTACAGCTAGTTTGCTTCCACTACAAGGAATATACAGTAACGTCGATGCATTGCCAAGCTTGGGCAGTGAATTAACATATAATGATGCTGCAAATATTGATGGATCATTACAGTCAATAACATATTTTAGTATAAATCATTTATATTACAAATATAAATCAAATCCAGCACAAACATATGGACCTACTGATCTAGTTAAAACTAAAAAGTTTTTATTTCAAACGGCATCTATTTTATCAATTCCACAAGTTAAAATTGGTAATGGAATAAAACCTAGTTCATTTAATTTAACTGGCAGTTTTGGTGCTACCAATTTATATATTAAGTCTGATCGATTTGGTAATTTATATGATGCAACATATGATACAACATTAAATGTTTCAGATGTAAAATTTTATGAAGGATTTAATGAATATTTTGATACATCTAGAATTACATATAAATCAGAAAATGTTACATATGCTCCTGGAATTAATACTACTACAGGAACGCTAGCTAATCTAGGTTTAGCGGCAAAATTTAATGGAACTGGTTTTATTGAAACTAATTTGGATGGTTTATATGATCGAGACAATAATTATTCAATATCTTTTTTTATAAGTAGTTCTAATACCAGTAACACAGATCAACTAGTTATAACTAAAGCATCTAGTTCAAAAAGTCCAACATATCCATTTAAAATTGAATTAAGTGGTAGCAATCAATTGAAATTTTCAGTTGCTGGAAGTAATACATTTAAAACTCAAATTACATCATCAATCCCGGTATCTAGTTCATGGTATCATGTTGTCTGTCAAAAATCAGGTAGCTCATTACAAATGTATATTAATAATACATTGCATGCAACTACATCAAATAATTTATTAATTGTTCCAAATTCACCGTCAACTGCTTCGGCTAGGATTGACAATAAAGATACATTAAAAATAGGTGGTTATAGCACCTTAAGCTCAAACGTACAAGGTTTAATTGATGAAGTTAGAATCTTTAATAAGTCACTAACTACCGCGGAGATAAGTTCGTTATCAGACCGTAGCGAAGCCGGAAGTTCTTTACAAACTCAATATGTAGGAAACATATTTAATAAGCATGGAATAGCAGTAATTACATCTCCTGATTATCGATTTAATAATATTATATATACACCATTTACTTCATCACATCGCAGTACTGTTAATATACATGAATTAAGTGTTGTTGCCCGTTTAGATGCTGGCGATTTTAATATGTCGACAAATATAACATTAACACAAGATGATGATTCTACATATTATTCATTTGCATCAAGTGATGAATTTGCCCCATATATTACAACAATTGGATTGTATAATGATGCCGGCCAATTATTAGCTATTGGAAAATTAGCCAATTCAATTCGCAAAAGAAATGATGTTGATATGAATTTTTTAATACGCTTAGATTTAGATAAAAATATAATTGTTTAAAGGGTAATACAATGATACGATTAAAACAACTTTTATTTGAAATGACTGACGCCGAAATTCGACGCCTAGGCAAAAGAATTGAAGCACAAGATTTTCGATATGTAGGAGCCGGCGACAATGCTCGCGTATATAAATTTAATAATGAAGACCTAGTTTTTAAACTAACAACTAGCACAGATGAAATTGAAGTTGCGCGACAAATACAAAATAAAATATCTGATTATTCTACATTTATTCCGGTGTATTATGTAGGAGATTTGTACGGAAGCCAAGCAAAATATACTGATGTTATTGTGATGGCAAATGCAGAAAAATTATCTGCTAATTTAAAACAAAGCATTGATCAAATAGTTGAAAAATATAAAGCATATGCATATGAACAAGGCGGCGAAGTTTCTATTTTTGATTTTGTAGATCAATCAGGGTTAAAACGAATAGACCCAATGATTATAAATTTTATAGAAGCATTACGGTCAGATATTGAAAAATTAAATATTACGGATTTGGATCTAGATCTAGATTTTAAGTCAGATAATATAATGATATGGAATGGTAACATGGTAATGGTAGATTGGTAATAATAAAATAAAAGATAAAATATGAATATTATAGAACAACGAATTCGAACATATATACATGAACAACTTATATCAGAAGCTGATAATGGGTCTGGTTATGACATAAAAATACCATCAACTTATTTAACTAGTGACTTAAAACGTTGGCGTCCTGAACGCATTAATAAACGGGCTAAAGAAAATGGTTGTGTGCGTGGATTTTTAATTGTTGCAACAAAAGCATCAAAAACAACGGATGATTCAAAATTAATGGCAGATATTTCAGCTACTATGCGATCTGAACCTGGCACAAAAGATTATTATAGTAATGATTACCGAATAGTATTAAGTACTCCAGTACAACGTTTTAAAAAAAAAATATATGCTGCTTGGATTATAGATTTAAAAACTGATATACCTACGCCGTTTCGTGTGTTATTAAATAAATTGCAAACAATTCAAAGTAAAACTGTTTATCAAGATTACCAACAGTTTGAAAAATATGCAATTGGTACTACTGATATTATTACACAACCACAAGCAATTGCATGGACTATTGCAATTAAAAATTATTTAAATAAGCTTAAATTAGAAAAACCAGACTGGTATAAAGAGCAGTTTCCTGATGATATAGACGTTATTACACGACAACTAAACTCAATCCCGGATTTTACTAATATGAATCGTAATGTTGTGCCAGGTGATGATGTAGGCGATGGTACTGCAAAAGAAACAGTGATAGATAACAATTGGAAAAAGGATAATGCATTTGCAACTAGTTTTGAAGGTACTGCTATTGTTAGCATTGACGCGATTACTGGAATTGAAACACTACAGCCGGTAGAAGGTTCAACAGGAGTACGTGAACTAAACACAAATCGCGGTGGGCAATTTACTGGCACATTTAAAAACGGCGCGCCGTTTAACGGCGAAATATACTGGGCGCCAATTGACGGAGGAGACTACGAAGATAACGAGCTCACTGGTTTTATAGGTGAATTAGATACAAGCATATTCACTCCACCAATTAAAAAAGATGATGGACCAAAGATGCAGTTCGATTTTTCATATAAATTCGGAAAATCTTATTATAATATAGGTACAGATATGCTAGCATATTATTTTGATGGTACATTTAATAAAAATAACGAGTACAATGGAGTTGCGTATAAACGAGATGCATCTAATGAAAATTATTATATAAATGGTAAAGTAACTAACGGCAAGTTTGAACGTGCAGGTGGAAAACCTGCAACATATCCATATAAAAAAACAGGTAATCTAACACTATACCAATTGCCAGATGATCTAGATCATGTATATGCTTGGTTTAAGCTTAAAAATTTGTGGGGACAATTCTTAACGATTAATCATACTAAATTAATTAACAATTTTATAACCGGTGCTCAATTTGAGGCTAGCATACAATGGGTTACTGATCCTACACTAGCAACTAAATTGTCTACTACTTTTAAAGAAGGTCCTAATTATGTAATATTAAAATCTGATGATAAAATTGATATATTTGATCCGGAAAATGTTAAACAACGAGCAGGCCAATATGATCCTACAAAAGGCAGTTTCGGCAGAAAGTTAGAATGGACAGGGAATGTTGGTGGCAATATGAGGGAAGTATTTATGAAAGATAAAACCGGCAAATACCTAGAGAAATTATATCTTATAAAAGATGCTGATATAGAGAAAACAATAAAATATAACGAGTAAAAAATAAAACATGGCAAAAAATCATTTTCATAGCTCAGGCAATTCAAAACGTGCTGCAGCATTAAAATACGGTTATAAATCTGGATTAGAACATATGGTTGCAGAACAAATAAAAACTGCAGATTATCCATTAAATTATGAAACAGAAACACTTAATTACGTGATACCTGAACGTAAAGCAAAATATACTCCTGATTTCATATTTACAAAACGTAATGGCCAATTAATGTACATTGAAACAAAAGGCCGGTGGACTAGCATCGATCGTCTTAAAATGAAACATGTATTAGCATCAAATCCGGACATTGATATTCGCATGGTATTCCAAGCACCTACACAAAAAATATCAAAAGGA
>Ga0181355_1000417_pt1 | contig 18217 bp, 10 predicted proteins | sample Fa13VDMM15DN_FD_130099 | JGI IMG/M metagenome (GOLD analysis project Ga0181355, IMG submission 130099) | Freshwater viral communities from Lake Michigan, USA - Fa13.VD.MM15.D.N | ecosystem: Environmental > Aquatic > Freshwater > Lake | place: USA: Michigan | collected 2013-09-23 | reverse complement strand
GTATTTTTTGCAACTAATGTATCAGTTGTAGCAGGTAATGTAAGAATACCAGAAGCAACAGCAGATGCTCTTAATGTTGTAATTCCAGATGTAGAACCAGTAAGAGCAGAAGCACTTATAGTTATACCTTCTGTCAATCCATTCACTTTAATGGATGAAGTAATTCTATTTGCTGTAAAGTCACCAGAAGCATCACGAGCAACTAATGTACTTCCAGTATTAGAACTTGTAGCATTTGTTGCAATCGTAACCGCAGTAGAACCATTATAAGAAGTTCCAGACAAATATGTTCCAAATGTTAATGTTGCAAGATTACTTCCAAGTGAAATACCAGAAATCGTAGGAGTTGCTAGATTTGCATTTGTAATACCAGCAGATCCAGAAAGATTAGTATTCGTGAGACCTGTGATAGTATTAGTAGAAGCAGCAATTGATTTATTTGTTAAAATATCTGTTGTATTTTTTGCAACTAATGTATCAGTTGTAGCAGGTAATGTAAGAATACCAGAAGCAACAGCAGATGCTCTTAATGTTGTAATTCCAGATGTAGAACCAGTAAATCCAGCACCGATAGTTCCTCCAAATGTTGCTGATGTAATACCAGTTACATTTAAATTGCTGGTAGTAGTCATACCAACAACATTTAGATTTCCAATTGACGAAATACCAATATTTAATTGACCGGCAAAAGTAGAAAGTCCAGTAAATGTAGAATTAAATGAACTTTGAACTGTTAGTTTTGCATTTGTAAATGTTGCCGCAGTACCAGTAACTTCTAAATTATAAAGTTGTGAAATGCCCTGTACGTGTCTTTGCGTATAAGCAGTTGTAATTCCACCACTTGCATTTGTTCCAGGAAAAGTAGCTCCATTATAAATTGTAATACCTTCAAATGCAAGATTTGAAAAAGTTTGTTGTGCTGCAAATGTTACATTTCCAGTCACATAAAGATCTTTAACTAATGCTTGCCCATTCACTTCAAAAAGTTGAGTACCATTAAAAACTGATGTTGTTTCACCAATTCCCAATTTATCCATTCGATAGTAACCCAAATCCTTTTGAGAACTGATTACTCCAAATCTTCTCCAATCTCCATTAATATAAATGTGACCAAGATAACCACCTAGTTGTGGTGTTCCAGATAATGAAATATCACCAGTACGAGCACCAGGAATATCAGCAGTAGTTGGTGTAGAAATACCAACGGTAATTAATTTTGATTGTGCTGTATTTCCTTTAATGTATAAATTTTTAACTTCAACACCAGCAGCAGCAGTACTTGTAACTTTTTGTGTAAAATTAACTGGACCATAAAATTGCGAAGTTTGATTATTATTTTCTCCACCCTCTACCGTAATACGATCTCTTATCACCAAATCATCAAATATACCACTTAATCTTTTTGTGCTATCTGTATTTGCATCATCACCAGTATATGTAAATACAGGTGCATCAAATATTTCTTCTTCGCCAGTTACAGAAATAAGTTTTTTTGCACCAGAATAAAATTCACCATTATCATTCATTCCAGTATAAACAATTGTTCCGCCATCTTGTTCTCTAGCTTGCGAAGCAATAACTTCATCTCCACTCAATATTCTATCTTGCTTTTGAGGCATACCAGTTGAATAATTACCTGGACCAAATCCAAGATACTCAAATGTATGACCTGATGCACGAAGATAAGACGGACGATGAAATTGAATTGGAATTACTCTTATTTTCTTTGCAAGTGTTCCGTTATCATATGCAGCAGCAATTGTACCAAACTGACCACGAAGTACATTAGTACAGGCATCATTTTGTATACGCAAAACTTCTGCATTAATTTGTAAATAATCTCCTTTCGAAAATCCACCAATAGATGCAAGAGTAATGGATGTATCAGAAGCACTTAATGCGACAGAAATTGTAGTGCTGATACCTGCATAAATGTAAGATATGCGTCCTGCAAGATTGATTTCTCCTTCACCAATAGAAAGAGCATTTGCTGCAATTCCTTGTCTTAATACATATCCATTACCATTATATGCTTCTGTTGATATTAAATTACCAACATTAAATGTAAATGTATTAATTCCTACAACTTCTTTAACTGTAAATGAGCTATCAAAAATAGTTTTTCCAGTACCAACAATTGAAAACTTATTTCCAACAATAAGACCGTGAGAACTTGTCGTAGTAACAGTTGTAATACCAGTTCTAATATCAGCAAAAATTAAATTTGATATCGAAGAACCTTTACCTACAACAGATACAAAAGGTGATTTTCCGTCTGTTCTAGATACAAATGCTGTTACATTATTTGGATTATAAACAGTAATTGATTTTGCATCAGGAACCGCAGTAATTCTAAACACACCATTATATCCTTCACTTGCAAATCCTACGACTTGTAATGCATCATTTGTATTATTGTTTATGGAAGTTACAGATACAATTCCAAGAGTAGTTCCTCCTGATACCGTCATCGTATTTCCAACACCATAAGCAGCACCACCATCTACAATTTCAACTGCCGAAATTCCACCACCACCACCTAAAGTTGCTTTTACCGAACCATTTTTTCCTACAATTGAAACATTTACAAGTTCGGCAGAATAAAGAGTAGTAGATCCATAACCAGAACCACCGCCAGTTAATGATATAGTTTTAATTGAATTTAGATTGTGTTCTCTATCTGTAAAGAACGTAACCGCAGTTCCACTTGCAATTGCTCCTGTAATTGCATATCCGACAGTATTTTCTTTTAAAAATGTATTAATTGCTTCTTTTGTAACTGAATTTCTTTTATCATCAACATTTACAGTACCAAGAGGTTTAACATTTCCATAAGAAGATGTTTCATTTGGATCAGAGTTATAATTATCACGATCCATTTGAGGATAAAGATTTCTTACATCCTGATTGAAATTTTTAAGACTAATACCATATCCAACATTTGCAAGTGATGGCGAAACATCCGAGCTCATCACAGTTAAATGATAAATTCCATCCTGACCGGAAATAGAAGAACCAGGAATATGCTTTTTGATTTCGTCTATTCGGTAAACGAAGAATGTATTTTCGTATCTTTCACGATAAACTCTTGGAAGTGCAGCAACTTGTTGATTTGTTGTTCTTTGATTTGTAATATTTGTAAATGATCCAGGATTTGTAGAAATTCCAGCAATTGCAAAAGTTTTTGAACCTGGAATTGACGAAATCTTAAATGAACCATTATAAACAGAAGAAGCAGTTCCAACTGGATTATTGCTACTTTTGATGTTTTGTATTTTTACAATATCACCAGTTTTAAAATTATGTGGAAGTTCGGTTGTAATGGTGATTGTATTTGAAGAATATGAAGCATTCGTAATAATCTTTGGATTTCTTAAATCCAAAGGACTAGAAAGACCACCAGTTAAAACACTTGCACTTCCAATTCCAGTTGTACTGGTTTCTTGAATAATATATCCAGCAACAGGAGGACGAGCATTTGTTGCTTCTTTTGGTATCACATACCGCATCTTATAAACACGATCCGAAAGAGAACGATTATCTAATTTTCTTTTGATAAATGTAGAACCACTTTCTAATCCAAGACCAGTTGTACCAAGACCTACAATTATAGAATAAATTGTATTATCTTGTGTAGAAGAACTATCAATATACCAAGATGATACTGCCGTATCATATTGAATTGGATATCCAACTTCTCCTGGTTGTTTATCTGTTGCCGAACTAACTATTCTTAAATTTCCGCCAAGATTATTAATTCCACTAATTGTTCTTGGTGTTGCAGCAATTGCATCATTATATGTTGGAGAAATTTTAATTCCATTTGCTGATCCAGTTGTACTTACATAATAAACTTTATTTAATTCAATATTATTTGGTGCTTCTGCATTATCACTAAAAACTCTAATCTTTTCTCCATTATAAAATTTATGATTGCCAGTTAATGTAAAAATATTATTTGAAATGCTATTAATTCCTGCATTTCTTCCAACAACAAAAACTTTTTTAGAACTAAATGTAGTTCCATCAGGTGATTGCATTAAAATTGGAGCAGAATATGCCGAAAGTGAAGTACCCACAGTTACAGGTAAATTCAGCATATCTCCTTGCTTTGCGCCAACACGATAACTATCAATTTGATGAGGTGGAGCAATTTCTCGGTTTTTATATCCAAACAAATATAAACGAGAAGGATTTGCAACTGATATTGTTTGTTCTACATCTAATGATAACCAAGTGCTTTCAGTTTCTGCTGTAGTGACTTCCCTTGGTGGAATAATGTGTGTAATATAACCTTTATTGTCCCTATCAAAAGAATCAACACGAAATCCAACCGACTCTAATGATATTGCGCCAAAGTTGGAATTTGAGTTTGTGATAGACATATCGCCACCACTTTCGGCAACAAAATGTCTTGCAAATCCAATTGCAAATACAGAAACTACCTGTATAATTGCACCATTTGATGCCCTGATATGATAGTTTTCGAATGATGGTTTATATATTGAATAAGAATGAGTATGTAATGGTGAATACTCCGATTCATCATTATTTTTAAATGACTTGCTACTATAATCATATTCAATATATGCATTATCATCTTTCTGTAATGATATACCAGTATATTGAGCAACAACCATAGATTTAAATCCAGTAGCTTTGCTACCATCCGCCCACATTCCACACATTCCATAAACTGATCTTAAAGAACAGTTAAAAATATAAGGAGATGCAGAAGATACACTATCAACTTCTACAATAATTTGAGAATTCTGTAATTGTGTATTTGGATCTGGTAAAGGAACTACCGGAGAACTTGTTGCATTATATGTAAATGTTGTAAGTCCAACAACATCTTTTACCGTAAAAGATCCATTATAAACACCAGTATCTATTCCAACACCACTTACCAAAAATGGAGTATCAACATATAAACCGTGTTCTGTAGATGTATCTACCGTAATTATTTGCGATGAGGTATTTCCGTCACCAGCACGAATACTTGTAATACCAATCGCATTTGCATTTAAGTTACCAACAATACGATATTCGTCTACTGATGGTTCAAAATCATTACCAGTTGGATAATCCGCAAGTGGTCTTCCTGATGCAGTTCCATACATCAAAGCCAATTTATAATAATACATTTCAAGGTCAGTTAGACCCGTTCCAGTAGATCCTATTTTGACTTCGTTTACACCATCAGCATATGCAAATGCTGTTAACTTATGATGCGAAAAAGTAGGAACAAATGATGTATTATCATAATTTTTATAAACACTTCGGTTTACATCACCATCAAAAAATGTAAATGTACTAAAATAACAAGTACCAGTTACATTAAAAATAGAAGAATTGTCAATATAATCATCTAATGGATCTGGAATAAAAAGTGGACGGATTTTTGTTTTTCTTAAATCTAATCCAATAATTGAGGTGCCACGAGATATAATGATACCACCAGAAGAAGAATTTGCCTTATAAAGGTCATTTGAAGCACTAAAAATATCTGTATTGAATGAAGATCCCAGTTCAGTAATTGATGCACCACTCGTAGTCCAAGTTGCACCAGAACCAGAACCAGTTCTTTGATAAAGAACCGCACTTGAATTTAAAACATATCCAGGACGATTATCAATATAATGTGTGCCTGGATATACAAGAATTGTAGTCTTATCAATCTTATCATTATTTCTTCCTGATTGATAAGAAAATCTTGCAGACTCAATTAATGCTCTTTGAATAGATTTGAAAGGTCTCGTTAACGAATTGCCTTTATTCTCATAACTATCAGTTGCATCAAAATCTGATGGATTTACATAAAGAATATTTCCTTCAGCATTCTTTAGGAAGTTTTCTAATCTTGATAACGGCATCGTTTATAAACACAGATATTTCTTCTGTCTTATTTAGACACTATATATTTTTTTATATTATCCTACAAGTTCACCACGAAGTTCAGCAAGTTTTGCAGTTGCAAGTGACTCCACACAAGTCCAATAAAGTTCACCACTTACAATATTCTCATCTGCAAAATGTTCTGCTACATCTTCTTGCAGTTCTTGAAGTTCGGCCAAAACGTCTCGGGTAATCATCATAATGGTTTGGAAGGGTCGTCTTACCCATCCATTATAGCACGGATTGGGTGTGGGGTCAAGAAGAAGGGGATAGTGGCCAGACTGGACTCTTTGGGTCTATCGTATTTGAAGGTGCATCTCGTAATGCCTGACGATATATTTTCCATTCTTCTATTTGTTGTAAATTTAGTGGACTATCATTTCCTTGCGTCCAATCCGATTTCGAAAGTAGAAAATCTCTTTTATTTCTCAATTCTTTCCAATAATCTCTGGATGCCTCCCTCAATTCTTCTTCTGCTAATTGTCCTCTCAGTCTTCTTTGCTTTTCTGCATCAAAAATTTCAAGTGCTTGTTCGTAAATTCCAAGTTCTTCAATTGTTTCTTTGGGTGCATTCTTATATTCAATATAACCCGCATCATCATTCCAAATGACTGCATGAACATTAGAAGGAACCCAAGATAGGTCTTCCTTGATATTATAAAAACTTTCAGCATCCAATCTAATAAATTTTTCCGATACGATAAAAATTAATTTCATTCTACATCTCCAGATTTTAGTACATTTTGAATATTTTCAGAAAGTATATTATTCGCAATCATTCCTGGTTGAATTGATTGAATATAAAGTTGTTGATTTTCTTGATTTCCTTTTACTATCTCATTACGAAAACTTTCAACAGCAGCACCTGTTGACCTTTGTTGTTGTGAATTTTCAATTAATAAAGTAGGCATCCAAGTAATCGCACATCCCCATTCATCTACTGGTTCTCCTGTATTTGGATTTATCCCACGAATTTGAGTAAACCAAGAACACTGAAGTCCTATACAATCTTTTTTAATTAGTGGGCAATATTTTCCTTGTTCAAGTTTCATAGAAATAATCAGTTCTTACTGCATATTATAACATCAATATACTGAACTGCAAAGTCCATAGATGCACTAGCAGTACCATTATTACTGATCGAAATGGAGTGATTGTGTGAACCTCCAGACTGAGTTGTAAAATCGTGTGAGTGACTACCGCCACCACCACCAGTTGTTCCTCCGTGATAATGGCTTTCACTCACGCCAGAAGTGGTTCCACTGTGATTGTGGTCTGCACTCATTCCAGCAGTAGTTCCACTGTGATCGTGACCACCTGCGAAATTAGTATTATCACTGGCAGGGGAACCAACCTTAACTCTATCCTGAAAACCACCAGCAGGATCCATTCCATACCCACCTGCTTCATTTCCACTACTGTACTGGTTTATACTATGCTGGTGATCACCAACAGAATTAGTCGTGAATGTGTGAGTATGATTTGCGCTTTGATTACCAGTCGTAATAGTATGAGTATGATTTGTATTTGGAAATCCAGTCGTGAATGGGTGATCGTGATTTATACTTTGACTACTTGTTGGTCCTGAGTGTTGGTGACCATCGTGATTACCAGAACTTGCAGAGTGATTGTGTTCTGGTAGTGGAACACCTCTACTTGCAAATACAGAAGTAAATGAGGAGGAACCACCAGAACCTCCACCAGTTCCAGAAACAACTCGTAATGCTTTATTATCGTGAGATGTAGATTTCGTCCAACCAGTTGGTGCTGATGCCTGATAGAATATTATAGTAGTACTAGAAGCAAATTCTGCTACACTGATATTAGCACTACCATCAAAAGAAACTCCATTAATGGTTCTTGCGGTTTGTAGTACTGTTGCTGTTGCAGCATTACCTGTGCAAGAAGCAGAGGAACCAGTAGTATTTTGATTTAAAGTTGGGAAGGTACAGTTCGCAAGGTTTCCTGATGAAGGCGTCCCTAATACTGGAGTTACTAGAGTTGGCGAAGTGGCAAATACATTAGCACCAGAACCAGTTTCATCAGTTAATGCTGTTAAGAGTTGTAGTGACGTAAAAGAACCTAATACTGCAGCATTACCAACAGAGGTTACGTGTCCTGTTAAGTTTGCATTAGTGGTTACTGTTGCAGCATTACCAGAAGTATTTTGATTTAAAGTTGGGAAGGTACAGTTTGTTAATGTTCCTGATGAAGGCGTCCCTAATGCTGGAGTTACTAGAGTTGGTGATGTAGCAAATACATTAGCACCAGTACCAGTCTCATCAGTTAATGCTGTTAAGAGTTGTAGTGACGTAAAAGAACCTAATACTGCAGCATTACCAACAGAGGTTACGTGTCCTGTTAAGTTTGCATTAGTCGTCACATTTGTTGCTATTCCTGCAATAGTTGCATAAATTGCAGTAACATTAGACAATCCAGAACCATTTCCAGAAAAAACACCAGTACTTAAAGTTCCTGTTGATGGATTATAAGAAAGTCCATTATTTACATAAGGTGATCTGAATTCTTCTGTTGTTTCGTTTAATAAAATATAATATGGTTGATTTGTAGTAGTTCCAATACCAACTTTAACTAAATCTGGATATTCTCTTAAAAATAAAGCAAGGTCCTCACCGAACAAATCAGTTGATGTAGTAATACCAGTAATTCTATTTCTAAGAAGTATACTCATGAGAAGTATTGATTATAAGTAGGATTATTTAAAACAAATCTAACTGCATCAATTTCGGTTTTTCTTTTATTTAATTCTGCTTCTGCAAAATTATAAGAATATCGTTGAACATAAGATTTTTTTGTTTCAACTTTAATCGAATTTGATCCCACCATAATTGCATCCCTTTGACTTCTAAGTGTAACTATATCTGCTTTTAGAGCATCAACTTGTGCTCCATAAGCAGCACAAGATGTTGGGCAAGTACTTGTTTGTGTAGTATCAATATCTGGTATAAATTCACTTCCAATTCCAGAACTTGCAACAATATAAGTATCAATACCAATTCCAAGAATAGGTGAACCAACATCATTAACTATAAAAGATGCACCAGGGAAAAAAGGAATATTTAAACTATCATTTACCGCATAACCAGATCCACCATTATTTACAATTACATTTGCAACAGTTCCACCAACAGTAACTATTACATCTGCTTTTGCTCCACTACCACTACCACCCAATAAAGATCTTCCAAAATAAGATGTAATATTAGTTGCACCAATACCAGAACCAACATTACCTATAACCAATTCTAGAATAGAATTTTGATCTGCACCTACAACAAAAGTAGTAGAACCAATTCCAGAAGTAAAAGAAGTAGAACCATCAGTTCCATCAAGTTTTGCAAATGGATCAAATCCAGAATAAGATGTGTTTTCTGCATTTATACGATGAGCCTTTGCTTGTTCGTAATAATAAGTAGTACCAACTGATACTAGATTGCTATTTTCATCTGTTATATAAGTCCCACAACCACAAGCAGTAGCAATACCAGATACGATTGAAATGTCATATATTTTTTTATTAATATCTACGGTAAGTTCTGCAATTCTTTCATCTAATTGTGATAATGGTGTTATAAGTTCACTAAGTGAAGATTGAACTGGTAATTTAATTTCACCAAGTGATACAATTTGATTTTGTATTGAATTCAGTTCTTCGTCATATTTTTGATTTAATGTTTGTCTAGTCATACTTCTTCTCCTTCATATTCAATAGTTAGGGGGGAAATATCTTTTCTTGTTGCATATACAATATAACTACAATCTATTTTTCCACCGGAGTTGTTTAATATTTTTATTTTATTATTTTCTATCTTTTGAACATAAAGTTCTTGATGTAAAATATAAGAAGTCAAATGAACTGTGATTGATTTTTCATGAACCAATCCAGTCCAATAATCAGGCAAATTGATTATATTCGAATTTATCAATCTACCACGAGTATAAACTCCATTTTCTGGTCCTTCTAAACAACCGTGCCTTAATCTATATTTTTCCTTTGTTGGATGTGGAATATCAAATAACTTAAATGGTGCCGCAACTCCACCCGCAGCAGTAAACATTCCAAGTATAGTACAAGCACCATTTACAAGCAGTATTCCATTAATTATTTTTGAAGCATTTGTAATATGAGAACCATTATTAAGTTTTACACCATTTGATATATCTGCTCCATTTTTAGTCGCAACACCATTAAAAATAGAAGCACCATTAAAGGTAGAAAGACCAAAAACATTTAAGTTGCCTAAAAGATTTGTAATACCTGTAACTTCCAAAGATACTGGAAGTGCAATTGAAATCGGTGGTCCAATCATACAAGCCGCTCTTGCTACTCCTATTTGAGCGGGCATTCCAATATAAACAGGACCATTCAAAACAGCAGTTCCTGGAAGTAATCTAGAACTAGCAGCCAAAAATGAAGTATCAACTTGCCCAACAACTAGTTTTTCGCCAACATTCGCAATTGTTAAATCAGCCATTAGTTACATATAGATTTGAAGAAATCTTTGAATTTTTTAATTGCTGCTAATACTTGCCCCAAGAGTGAAGAAGATGCTGCATCTACACCACTTGAAATTGTAGTTTGAGTACTTGCAGAAATATCAGTATAAGAACCAGCAATATTAACTCCTTGTGCTGCTGCGATTGTTGCAGCGCCACTCGATTGGACTTCTACATTTGGGGCACTCATTTTTACAATTTTAGAACCTTGAATTGTTACTTCTCCTTCTGATCCATCAACACCAATAATGCGAATATTCTTTGCTTCAAGAATAATAGTTCCATTAAGTGCTCTCAAATGAATATCACCATTTACCGCATCAATTACTTTTGCTGGTGTTTTATCGTCTGCGATTTTATGACCTACAACTTCGCTTGAAGTTTTATTTACAACAAAATTAGAATTTCCATTCTCGTAAATGATAAGTCCTTGTCCCTTATCAGTAGTACAAGCAATATCTATTTTTCCATTTTTAGCACTATCTGTCCCTGCTTCAATTCTAAATCCTGGAAGTTGTCTAGCAAATGGGTTTCTCATACGCAATCTATTACTGTTTTAATTCCTACTGTTGATATTCTTTTCTGATCTATTAAATCATAAGGTTTATTGATTGAAATATAAGTAGGATAATATTTCATAAGTGGAACAAATGCCGCACCAATACCTGTGTTTGTATTTATAGTAAGATCTGGTGGTTCTTCAAATCCACAAATTGGATTATTTAATGGCGTTACATCTACAATTGCTCCGCTATTTGGTGAAACAATAGGAGTATAAGTATTTTTACCATCAGTAATTTTATCACCAGTTGTATATCCATAACCAGGTGATATGACTATTATTTTTTCAATACAACCAGTTACATCAGTTCTTATACCTGGTGTAATAGGAGGTGTAGATACGGCCTTAATAAGAACCGAGACATATGCCTTTTTATTATCAAGTGTTAAAGTAAATATTGCATTACTAGTAATTATATCTTTATTTGTTTGAATTAATATTTGTGATTTTTGTTGTATAACCTTAAAAGATCCTTTTAATGGAGAATTTGATAAAAGATTTCCATCAATTCCAGTAATTGAATATGAAACCAAAGTATTATCTGGTATTTCTTTTGTATCTAATTTAATTGCAAATGCTTCTCCTGCAGTAACAAAATCACGAGAAGAACTTAAAGAATATTGAGATGATCTGGTAATCGTTTCTTTCTTTTTAATTAAAACATCAACAAACTTACTATAATCATTTAATTTTAATGTAAATAACTCTCGATTATATAAAAGATTATCTTTGGTTTTAATTGGTAATGTAGATGTTTTATTGTTTATAATAAATGATCCAGTCAAATCTTTATCAATTTCTTCTCTACGAACACCACTAATCGTATAATTAATTTTAGTTCCGTCCGTTGCATTATCAGTAATTAAAGAGACCACAAAATCATCTCCTTCCGTAACTACATTTTTAGAAGAAATTAATCTCAAAGATATAAATGATTTGGGGGCATTAGCGCCATCACCAGTAGTACCAATACCAGTACCACCACCAGTAGTACCAATTCCTGGACTAGTACCATCAGGGCCAGTAGTACCAATACCAGTATAATTTCCAGGACAATAACCAAAACCATAATTGGTTACATAAATTGAAGAAACTTTTCCATTTTCGATAATTGCATTTGCTGTTGCGCCATTTCCATATCCACTATTATCTACAATCATTACAGTTGGTTCTACTGTATATCCAAATCCACCATTAGATACTTCAACTGAAAAAATTGAACCATTTGAACCAACAACAGGAACTGCATTTGCACCAATACCATCACCAACAATTCTTACAATTGGCGGAATACAATTTGGATATCTCACTCCAGGAGGTAATGGAATAATATCATTTTGAGATGTTGGATTTGATACTTTTTGATTACAGTTGTTATATAATGAATTAAATCTTCCATTAATACCACCATAAAGTGGAGTTTCGCCAATTGCTGCTTCAATAGAACCTAAACCATCACTAATTCCATTCAATATATTTACATTTGAAACCATTTTTTGCCAATCATCAGCATCCTTTTCGTTTGGTCCAAATTTAGCAGCCCAAACACTTGGCGTTTTACAAGCAAGTCCAGTACACTCAAGAAAACTTAAAATTTGTGATGCTAAAGAACTTGCTTGATTTAGAATATTAGAAATTGAAGAAAGACCACCAGTAAGCCAACTAATTCCAGACATAATACCGGAAAGTGCATTTTCGATATCATTCATCAATCTTGAAAGAATACCAGCAGTCAATTGCTCAATTGCACACGCAGGTGCATTAATTGGATTAACTAAATCATTAAAAATATCTTCAAGAAAATTAAGAAGACTAGCAGGAAGTTTTTCTAGAATACAAAAAATTATATCTAAAATTTTCTTCATCGCCTCCAAAATATATACCTGTTGTGGTATTGGAACTATCAATCCAACCAGTTTAGTAAATAATTTAGTAATACATTTAAAAATAGTTCCTCTTAAATTATTAATAATTAATTTTACAATTCCAAGAACTTGACTTGCAGTTTTTTTAATTAAATTTTTAACATTTACGATTTCATTTAATACTGGATCAATAAAAGCGTGTAGATATCTATCAAGACCGTTTGTAACTGAAACAAAATCTTGTATTATTTGTGTAATTTGACCGATTAAATTATTTTCGCATCCATTTGGTCTAGTTAAAGTAATGTCTGCTTTTTTTTCTACCGCCAAAGTAGATGCAGCAGGTATTCCCGGTTTAATACCTGCGATCTTATCACCATATTGTGGTGTTGCTGAAACATTTGTAGTAAATGAACTTGAAAATCCAAAATCAGAATTAAAAGCAATATTTGTTATATCTTTTTGCGAAAGAGGAGAAGTTTCTACATCTCCTAAATTTTTTGAATTTCTACTATCTCTTTGTGATGGTTTAACTAAATTACCAGGATGACCGGTGAAGGGTTTAAATCTTGAACTTTTTTCTTTTGCTATAACATCTTCTGTTTGTAAATTTTTAGTTCCTTCACTACGATAAAGCAATCCAAAAATTACTGGTTGTTGTCCGTCGTCTCCATCCAAGAAAAATCCAAAACAAGTTTCACCACCTCTTAAATGTATAGTTCCTCCTATTCCTCCCTGCGAACTTCCAAAAGAAGGATCTAATAGTATTTGTGCCCAAGGTAAATCTTCATCAGGAAGAATATTTCCATCAAAAGAATGATATCCAATAATTCTAACTTTACATCTTGCTCCCCAAGTTCCTTCAACAGATATTTCAGATTTTTCCGCCCAAACAGATGTATGTGCTACTTGACCAATCCACCAAGTAAAACCATCTTTTCCAATATAATTAGATTTTAAAAGTGCCTCTTCAATCATTTTTATTTAAAATATATTATTAGATCCATATAGACCATAACTATCACGAATTAATCTTAAACTAGTAATCATTTGTCCTCCTTCAAAATGATGTCTTAATCCTTTAATTAAATAATTTCCACTTTGTTCGTCGTCATTTTCTTTATTATCTGTCCTATCTATTCTTGGTAACATTACATTAATAATAGTTCCAATTTTCAAAGAAACATTACAAGGTACAACCATATTTAGTGCTTGTGTAAACAAAATATTATATCTTGAATATGACTTAGCCATATCGGCACCACTTCTTAATTTATTAGAAATTGAACCATTACTATTTAATGCACCTCGATCTGAAACACGAACCATAATGCGGCTAATACTATCACCAAATTCATCAGAAACTGCAATATTGTTATTTCCTAATTTATTTCCAATTTCATCCTTTAGTACATATTTGTATATATCCAAACTGTTTGAATATAAATCATAAAAATAACTTTTGTTTGCATACATACCAACTCGTAATGCTTTCATCAAATCTTGATTTTTTTCAAATCCATAATTTAAGATTTTAAGTTCGTTTGCTTGATTATTATTTTCTATAATTTGGGTATAAGTATAAGTTATTATTTTTTCTTTATCTGCACTTTGATTTTGTATTTGAGTATTTGAAACTAAACTATCAATACTTCTATAATTAAATCCATCTTTGTTTTCATAAAATAAAAATCCAGCAGTTCCCTTTGCATCTGCATATTCTCCTTCACCAGATGTTCCACCTCCACCTGATGTTGTAGGTACGGATTTTGGTCCCAACCAAGTTAAAATGTGAAATGGTTTTTTGTTATTTGAAATAAAAGAATAACTATTTGATGTTACTTCTATATTTTTATTATCAAATTTTTTTGTATTTAAAACATTTTTTAGTATATCTTTTACGTGTATATCAATTGTTGCATCATTATATTTTTTTTCGCATCTTGATGTTTCATTTGAAAGTGCTTCAAGTGAAACCATATGTAAAGTGAAAGTTTCATTTTGTGTTTGTGCGTCTAAAACAGTTACTTTAGTTACATATAATGCATTATCGCCATCTAATAAAAATTCCCCAAATGCAGTATCGACACTAATTGCAACCTTTTCACCACCACGGATTGGAAGAATATTAAACAACGAAGAAGAATTTGTTATTTGTGCGATTGCGGTTATACAAGGAGATAATAAATCTTCAAAATAATCAAAAAACAATAGTGAGTTAGTTATATCAACTTTATTTTTACCATCTAATGATTGTATACCAAAATAATTTGGTCTAAATGCGCCGACTGCGATAGACATTATGATCCAGAAAGAGTAGTAAGTAATAATGTTTTGACTAAACTATTTACCACCTGACCTTCACTTGGTCCAGGAAGAATTACAGTTCCGCCTCCTCCGCCACCACCAACAGGAATATATACTGGTTTTTGTTGTTGCCCGCCTCCACCACCTTGACCTCCTCCCATCAGTATAGGCATTACAGTTACACTTGATTGTTGTTGATTGTATATTGGATATTGTTGTATTGATCGTTGTGGTGGCGCAACAGTAGGTGCAACAGTAGGTGCAACAGTAGGGGTAACAGTAGGTGCAACTCTTCCCATATTTTTTATTTGAGATGCAACAAAATCTGCACTTTTTCCACGATATGATTGAGAACCAGAAAACAACTCCGCATTACTATCTCCAATAACTTTTGCTCCTGGATATTTTTTTTGTATAGTTTGTGCAGATTGAGAAGTTAGATGAGTATAAGGTCTAGTTAGATCATTTGGATTATATTGTCCTTTTTCTATCTTTGCTCCCGAAGCAGTTGCAGCTTCTTGAACTGATTTTGATACATTTGCATACGCACCTTGCTCTGATGGTGGAACTACAACAACATTATATCCTTTTGCTTGCAGTTCTTTGATTGCTTTTGTAATTCCAGCTGCACCAGATTTAGGATCTGTGTAATCATTAGTACCAGCAGCTAGAATTGCTGTTGGTGCTCCTGATTGTCCCATCGTCCCAGATTGAGCATTTGCCTTTGGTTTTACTGTAACATTTCCACCAAATCTAAAAATCTTTTTGGCTACTTGTGTTGGATTGATTTGTTTAGAACCAGCAGGGAGATATTCAAAATGCAAATGAGGTCCAGTAGAATTTCCAGAACCAGAAGCACCTGCTGCTCCACCAGTATTTCCAATTACTTGTCCTGGTTCTACATTTTTACCAACTCCAACATTAATTTTACTCATATGAGCATATCTACTCAACGAACCATCTTTATGTTTAATTTCAATTAATGCTCCCCATCCACCTGGATCATAATTCATATCTGCAACCGTTACTGTCCCAGATTGTATTAAACTAATTGGAGTTCCAGCTGGCTTAGTATAATCATTTCCATTATGCATTTTTCCATATCTCATTCCAAATCGAGAATATGGAGTTCCGGGAGATTCTCCACCAGTTGCAGTTACATCTTGAAGGTCTTGTCCCGTTGAGGTTGTATCTGTTCCAGTATCAATTGGTTTTGTATATGGCTCATAATTCATCTGCGATTGATTTGTTGTTTGATCTGCTCCTTGTCGAGAAATAGAACCAAATAACCCAGAAGAAACACCTTGTTCAAATTTACTTACAGCAGAACTAAATTTACTTACTATATCACCAAAATTACCATCACCAGATGCTGCTGCTCTTTGTTTTACTTCTTGTTTTTTTAATCTTTCACTTAATTTTTTCTTTATAGAACTTCCGCCTTCATATACTCTATCAGCAGCATAACCACCTAAAAATCCACCAGCCATACTTCCAAGTACAAATCCAACTCCAGGTATTGGAATAAGTGTCTGACCTATTACACCACCAAGTAAACTTCCAGCAAGAGAACCGCCAGCACCTGCTGCTGCTTTTCCTACACTTTCCCCTTCTTGCAATCCAGTCGCAAAATCAAGTCCAGCGAATAAAGCATTTACAACTCCTACTGCTCTTATTCCACCAAGTTTTAATTTTGAACCTCTCACTACTGGTTTTGGTACTTTTATTTTTTTTGGTACTTTTCCTGGTTTTCCTGTTTTTCCTTTTGATGGAAACATATTTCCCAAGAAACCAGCAACATCAAGTGCTCCACTTACAAGTGATTTTAATAATCCACCAGGTGCTCCAAATGATGATGCAATATTTAATTTTGCAAGTTCTTTTATTTTTTTCTTTTCTGGAAGTTTAAGTTTTTCAAGTTCAACAGTTTTGAGTTGCAAAAATTGATTAAATTGAACTAATTCTTTTTGTACCTTAGGTAAAGTTTTTGTTCCTTTTGCAAAAAGAACAATATTATTAGAAGCAGAAACAAGTGGCGAAGAAAGTAATTTAGCCATTATCCGTCCACAATATTATAAACCATTCTTGAATAAAGAACTAAAAAATTATCAGTATTTGTAGCAGACAGAAATGGAACACTAGGACCAGATTGTGGTGTTGGAGATGGAGCAGAAATACCCCCACCGCCTGGTGATTGTTGTGCCTGTTGCTCACCACCACCACTCATATCAATAGGAAGATAGTTCACTTGAGGTTTTTGTTGTGCTGGTTGAGAGACAGTTGATACTCTTTGTGCTACTTGTGCTTGTGCTGATGGTGCTGCTTGTGCTGTTGGTGCCTGTGTTGCTTGTGCTTGTGCTGATGGTGCTGCTTGTGCTGTTGGTTGTGTCCCTAAAGTTCCTACTGGACCAGTAAAGTTATAAAAATTATTTCCCCCAGGTCTAAATTGTATGTCCGAAGCATTTGCTTTCGGTCCTCCATAAAAATTCAAAGCACCTTTAACGTTCTTACGTGAAGCAGCCAAGTACTTAGGATCATTTAAAACTGTAGCAGCAACGCTAGCACTACCTCCACCAAAAATTTGTTGAAGTTTATTCAATCCATCAGGTTTAGAAGCCTCACTTTGTAAATATTTGAATTTTTCTTGTGGTGTGTTTCCTGGTAATTTTGCTGCAATTGGTCCATATGTTGCTTGAGCATTCTTATCCGCACTTTTTCCATAAATTGCAGCAGATATTGGAGAAAATTGATCATATCCAGATAAAACACCAGACAATCCTTTGCCGTATTTTCCAGATGCTGAACGATTCAACATCACTTGCATCGCATCAGAAGCATTTTCTGGAGAAGATGCTTCCATAGATGCAACAAATGCTCCGAGTTTTTCATCTCCTGGAGCAGAACTTACAACACTACCAGCACCAGGAGTAGCACCAGGAGTTGCCTTTGGTTTTTCTATTTTTCCAGTACTTCCGCCACCACCCCCAGAAGACCCAGACGTTTTCTTACCAGAACTACCTTTAACTAAACTATCAATTGCTTTTGAAAATCTATCAATAACAGCAGT
>Ga0181355_1000412_pt1 | contig 18299 bp, 22 predicted proteins | sample Fa13VDMM15DN_FD_130099 | JGI IMG/M metagenome (GOLD analysis project Ga0181355, IMG submission 130099) | Freshwater viral communities from Lake Michigan, USA - Fa13.VD.MM15.D.N | ecosystem: Environmental > Aquatic > Freshwater > Lake | place: USA: Michigan | collected 2013-09-23 | reverse complement strand
TTTAATATGTGAACGAGACCAAGCAAATGTGTTAACACATGATACGTTGGTGAAGTATTATTATTATCATATTGGTTTTAATGAAAAGAATGTTAAAGCTATATACAAATACTTACAAGATAATAATATACCAAAAACATATTGTATGATTATAGAAGATATTGAACAAGAGTATTTTTTCTTAATAACTAAACTAATAAATAGTGGTCTTAGAGCAAAAGAAATGAATAAAATTAAAAAGCTCGTTGATGCGGATAGCTTATTAAGAATAACACAATTCGGTGAATATCCAGCCGAAGATTTAGAAGAGAATGACCCATATGAGTATGAACCAATGAGTAAATACAATGTAGAGTCGAAACTAAAGAGGCTTGGAGAGATATTGTAGGCGGTCTTTAATCGATATATTTTAATCGCTTTGTAGTAAACTTCTTTTCAGTTGTAAAGATAGTATAGATTAATCTTATAATACCCTTCTTGCTCTCCATAACAATATCTGTACATTCAAATTTATTTTGAGTAAATTGATCGAGATACATTCTTACCTTCTTAATAGCTACAGATATTTGTTCAGTTTTAAATTCTTTAGGGAATACTATATGAGTTTCATAAAACGGGTCAGGCATTATAAGCACACCGTTTTTAAAGAATTTTGTAATTGCTGTTTCTGCCCCCAAAAGTAAACAGCAGTATTTTAAATCTTCATTTAACTCGAAGCCAGTCACATAAAGTATTTAATAGCTACATTTTCTGTAATTTAAGAACCTTCTCGCTGCTTTAGCAGAATTACTACCTTTATCTTTTTGTTTTGAAAGGAAACCACGTACTTTAGAGCATGATAAAGTTCCAGATATCTGACGCTTCAAGATTCCAGGACGAACCGGGTCGTGGATAGATTTTTTTTCGTTTATGTATTCTTTTAGAGAGATCATATAGTAAACTATAAAGGAAATAATTCTTTTAATTTAAGTTGAATCATGGGTGTTTTAGCTCTTATATTGTTAAGAGCCTGATCATTTGATAACTTATCTATTTTTTCTTGTGTTATGATATGAATGTCTATCTTGCCACTTACATCACAATTTGCTATATAACCCGGTTTACCAGGTCCTACACCTGGTTTTATGGTAAGCTTTTGTTTTAAGACTTTAAGTAATATTCTAGCAGCGCCCTCAGTCGCATTAAACTTACCACTTATTAAGTTCAACTCTCTTAACAAATAGTCTACCTGACTATACAAATTTTTTATCGGTACAAATGATAAATTTCTCAATTCTTGGAGTTTATCTAATACAGATACAGATTCAAATGCTTTTATTAATTGATCTTTATCGAAGTCTTCTAACGACGGAGGCCTTTTAGTTTTTTCACCAGTTATATTTAAAATCATATCAAGACCAAAAAGTATAGATAGTAGTTTTAAATTTGCGTTTTGAGAGCCAAAGCGACCAAGATTTATCCAATTATCTGAAATTGCTTTAACCTCAACACCATAACCGTTAACCGTTAAATCAGGTTTACTACCACCTCTTGTATCCTGTACAGTGTTTTTTCCATTATTTAATAACCAAAATAAAGCAAGTTCCCCGTTACCTGAATTTTTTGAGTTGTCTACCCCTGTTGCAGTAGGGGGAGCTTTAGCAAATAATTCTGTATATGCTGGCATATCTTCCGGAAGTATTTTTAAATTTTCTAAACTGTAATTTCCTACTGGTTTAATTTGTTTTATACGTCCTTCTTCTAAAGCTTTTGTTAAAATGTTATTAATAAAACCAGGTATGTCAAAGGTGGTTAAAGTTTTTTTTGCTTCATTTACAGGTGTAATTTGTTGCTCAGTCTCTTGCTCGTAAACTGCGTTATAGGATTCTGCTAAAGTTTTAAAGTTTTTATCTTTAAAGTTTTTATTTTGAAGTATTGATTCGTAAATCTTATTGAGAAAGTAATCAGACATATAGATATATTATTTATTAAAAATCTATAATTACAAGTTTTTTAGAACCACCTCTATTAACAATACCCACATTTTCGGCATGAATATCAAAAGTAGATACTGGCCAGCCCTTAACACTTTTTAATCTTTTATGATAGTCAACAAGGTAATTACAAGCTTTAACATAATTATCATTTGGATCTATATCTTTTGCAGTTCTTTCTACCCATTCCCAATCTATAGAGCTCTTTGGGCTCAATACTTCATTCATAATAAAATCTGATTTCATATCATCATCTTCAATTCCTTCTTCATTACCAGTTATATCTAAATAATCTTCTGTAAAAATCCAACAAATAGCATTTCCGGTTTTTGTATTAGCTTTTTCAGCCCGAATAGTATCAGGTTTTATTTGAAGTATTCTAACAAAGACTCCAGACGCTTCATTATCTTTCATAAACTGATGTTTTTTAATTTCGATAGAGGATATTTTATTACCTTGTACAGGTCTTTTTATAACACCTTCTTCATCTACAATTTCAAAAGTTTTAAAATATTTTCCTTGACCTATAAGACGTTCATCTGAATTCTCATTTATTACCCTATTATAATAATTTCGAAACGACATATAATATATTATTTATTGAATAAATACGTTAATGCGCTTTGACAAGGTTATAAACTTAGTTTTGGAACAAATACCTAAAGAAGAGGAAAAACCTGAACCTCAGCCTTGGTGTTTAGAGATTAAAAAAGACCCTTCAAAGAGGGAAGAGTATAACAAATTAGGCGATCTGATTATCAGACTCTTTGAGCTAAGATCTAAGTTATAGAGTAACTGGTTCTGGTAAAGTAATGGTCTGAGGCATAGGCACGGAAGGATTAGCAAGAGTTCTTGACAGTTCCGGTACTTCCATAGGCTGGGCAAATTGAATCATTTGTTTATTTTTTCTGCTATTACCTTTACGGCGATAACCTAAAATCATAACCTTCCCTTCCTCAGTCTTTTGAAGAATGGGGACAAGACGGCCTTGCATTACTAGTTTGTTTACTTTTTGTGGTGACATATATTTGTTTGAAGTGGTGGAGGTGTCGGCCTACGATAGCCGAGTCCCTTGCAACGTACTCTAAAAGGTCTACATGTTTAAGTGTCTTTAGCATTCTAGTTACCTTAGGATAACGAAGACTTTAGGCTGCCTGGTGACACTAACCGGTTTATAGTCTGCCTGTAGACATTATCGCAATCTACAAACGGTGGAGTTCTTTTTATAACGTTGATGTAATCCACTACTCAACACCCTCTGTTATCAATGAACCTTTAGAGGATCCAGGCTCAAGGACCTTAGGCTGCTAAGAGATACTCTTCTTCAACCTCTCCGAGAAACTCGGAAGCGTTGTTGAATATGTACTCGGCTTCAGCCAAGATGGAGTCAGTATTATCTGCTCTTAATTTTTCGGTCTGCTTTTTAAGAGGCCAGCTGACCAACCTCTACATGCTCTTTTAGATTCTGTTCCAGGTCGAATCCTTTCACCCCCATAAATTTTTCAAAGATCTGTTTTACTTATTACATTCTATACAAAGCATATGTGAGCTTTGAATTTAACCAATTTATAAAACGAAGTGTATAGCGAACTGAAACTCTATACCAGCTAAATTTTCTCATGAAGTTAACAACTCTGCGTGATAGCTTTTTATTCTCTTCTGCTCTTTTCATTGCCCAAACTTTGCTGTTATAAATTCTTTCTTTAACTGGTGTCTTTTCAGCTTTAATAAGTTTAATTTCGTCTAACTTACCTTTGGTGAAATAGGCTTCAAATTCAAACCACCAATCGTCTCCGGGAATAAGCTCAATGTCTTCAAATGTTAATTGATCTTCATCTTCAAACAAGTCCTGATGTTTTGTAATATTGGTGCAATACCCGGTATAGAAGTTAATAGTGCCGTGGAAGTCTACCTCTCTCCATTCCTCTTCTACTACACCAAGGTAACCTTTAAGAAAAGAACTGTCATCCTCTTTCCATTCTCTTTTTTGCCAAAGATGTTTGAGTTTACCGGATTTAGTAATCTCATAATTATCTAAGTAGTTATCTAAGTCCTTGGTTTGAAACACCTCTTCATCCCATTTAACGTCCAAAGCCTTAAGCTCCTTAGTTAGAGGTAGTTTCTTTTTTACTGTGAGTTGATCGAACATTCCTATGGCTTTACCCTCTCTTTCTATTGTTTGACTCGATAAATAATATTACATGCATCATTTATATATATTATACAAAATTATTAATAAAATCAACAATAAGTTTTATATCGGGGTACATAAAACAAAAGATATAAATGATAACTATTATGGTTCCGGTCACAAAATAAAAGCCGCTATTCAAAAACACGGAAAAGAAAACTTCTATAAAGAAATACTATACGTATATACAAATAAGACCGATGCTTTTAAAAAAGAAAAAGAGTTAGTAACTGAAAAATTAGTAAGGAGCAGTAATTGTTATAATATAAAAGAAGGAGGGTCAGGTGGCTTTGATCATGTTCGTGCAGCAGGTTTACATCGTTCTACAAAAGGCTTAAAAATAATACATAATACTATTACAAATAAAATTAAAAAAGTAACACTTAAGGAATTATGTATATATTTACAGAACGGTTGGGCATTAGGTTTTAGTTCAATAGCATTGCAAAGAATGTCTAACTCCGGTAAAGTTAAAATACAATCTGTTGAACACCGTAAAAAAAATTCAGAAGCTAAAAAGAATAGTATTATAATGTTGAATTTAAAAACAAATATTAAAAAATTCATTAAAAAAGAAAAAATAAATGAATATCTAAATAATGGTTGGGAAGTATATAAGCGGCGGTGGAATACCTCTCATATTAATAAACTTTTAGAATAAATATTAATAGCATGAGCAAAAGTACCCGCTCTCGTAAAGTAGTAACTAAATCTGAGAGCAAAGCCGCGCCGGCCTTAGACACGTCTCCGTATGTGTTCCAAAGGGAAAAGATAAGTCATGATCTCAATATCCGGGAACTTCCCTGGACAGAAAAACAAAAAGCACTCATTGAGTTGTTTCTCGATAAGAGGTGCAAGGTGTTATTCTTAAAAGGTGTTGCAGGCACTTCTAAAACTATTCTCTCTATGTATCTAGGGTTAAGACTATTACAGATGCGGAAAGTATCTGATATTGTCTTAATTCGTTCAGCTGTAGAATCTGCAGACTCAAAGCTTGGTTATCTTCCTGGAGATATCACTGACAAATTTGGGGTTTATTTAGCTCCCTTTAATCATAAATTTGAAGAGTTGTTATCAAAGACTCAAATTGATAAACTGGAAAAAGATAATCGCTTTGTTATCTGCCCTATCAATTATGCAAGAGGTTTGCATTTTGCTGCAAAATTTGTATGCTGCGATGAAGCTCAAAACTTGACCATAGCGGAGCTCAACACTCTCATGACAAGAATGGGAGAGTTTGCTAAGGTTATTGTATGTGGAGATCCCGATCAATCAGATCTACCTCATGGTAAGTCTGGTTTTACAAAAGTATATGATGCGTTTAATACCGATGAAGCTATTGAACAGGGTATTATTTGTGCTGAGTTAACTGAAGATGATATTGTTCGTTCAGCACTCTGTAAATATATTACTCATAAATTTAAAGAAATAAGAGCAGTAAATATACCACAAAACAATCACGGGCACAAATAAGTATATATGTGAACGCTCTTATTGACGAGCTTTACGACCCCGAGGATTGTAAGAGAGTAAGAGACTTTTACAAAACTGATAACTCGCTTCATTCAGCATTACGTCAAGCCATTGGTGAACAGATTACTTTAAAGTCTGATAAATTTTTAGCCTCCAACCCTATTGATGTAGTATGTTTAGTTTGCTTAACTGCTAGGTTTGCTTCCTCAGAGGATGAGTGTCACAGGGTAGCTATAACTGTTTGTCAGATGATTAATGAACCTAATCCCTTACCCTATCTTCATAGAGATGATATGTTAACCCTTGCTAGTAAGACTCTTATATCATTATCCTTCTTTTATACAGCGTTAGAACATAGATTCTTGCGTCACGGAGCACCCTCTCCCCGGTTTTACAGGGAGACCTCAAAGTCTATCTATAAAGGTAATAAACAACCAGACATCGCAGCACATCATGAAAAGTGGGAAGGATTCTTAGGAGAGTTGTTTATCTGAGGTTTTTAGTATAAATTAGTAGTATGAATTTTACTTTACTGCAGCACCTGTCAGCCTCCCTGGCAGAACGCCTTAATATATCTCCTGATGAATTATTAACAGCTTTAAATGATTTATCTGCAATGCCGGTCCATCCTTACGAGCAGGCTAAATATCAGATATTTGAAAAAGATTATAAATTTAAAACATTTCAAGAATTAGAAGTTCCTAATGATTTTAATATGTTGACAGCTCAACAACAGCTATCTAGTTTTACAGAAAATTACAACAAAACAGTCTTATCAAAAATAAGTGCTTATCAAGAACCGGGCTTTGAGAGTACATACAACGAAAACGAAATAGTGGATATAGATATAGCTAAAAAGAATATTATATTTTCCGAAGCGGTTAAAACTCTTACGGTACAAGAAATACAAGCTAACCCGATAAAAGTAGCACAAAAATTAGTAAATTACTATTTTAGTTTAAACTAAGCAACAAATTTCTTTTGTATATTACGAGATAAGGCGATCCAAGGAGCTATAAAAATGTAACCTATTGGAGCAAAGAATACCTTTAAAACATCCACTATAGAGGTAGATTTTTTATGAACAGGTGCCGGGCCCTCGACCCCTGATTGTCTCGCTCTTAGTTCTTGAGCAGTATCTGCTGTACAGTCTATATCAGGTATTCTTGTTTCATGATAGTGCTGTTGATCAAACTGTGCATGAATGTGTGGAAAATTGAAGACCGGGCACGGTACTCCAGCTACTACAGCATAACCAGTTTGAACAAGCTCTTGTGGAAGACTTGTATAAATTATATTTGTTATATTATCTAAAATTCCAGCTGCAAAGCGTGGCGATGCAATGTTTTTAGCTAATTCAGGATTTGTTGTATGACTACTTACATAAGCAAGTAATTCTTCTGCAGCTGCCCGAGCACCCTCTACAGCTAGGCCTCCCCAAAATGCAGGACCACTATAAAGGTTATTTGAAGAAGATACCTTTGAGGGTTCATTTCTACCAACTGTTTCTAACTTAACCACTGATGCACTCTCAAGATGGCCGTGACCTCCTACAATTAGATTACCAGAATTACTAATAGTTCCTTTAACAAAGAAATGGCCATCGGACGGGGTAACCTCAATACTCTTACCCTTCATACTAATAACCTCTCCCTCTAAACCAAGAGTGCCGGTTTGGGTACCTATAGTAACTTCTGGTCCAGTAATTCTTGTTTGTCCGCCTTTAATAGTAATAGGCCCCCCGGTTACTAGTTCGATACCTAATGCCCCTGTTAAAAGACTAAACTTGTTACTACATTTAATTGTATATTGACCGCCGGGAGATGCTATAGGGTTTGTTCCTTGAACGTGATTCTTTTTAGAACCTCTAGGTATAGGACCGTATTTAGGATTTACTCCTCCTTTGCTCCACCCTGCTAATCCCCAATGGCGATATCCCTTGTCATAATCAACTCTGTAAGACTCAACATCGTTCATACCTAAACCAACTTCTTTTACTTCATGATTTTGAATAATTGTATATCTATTACCACCTGTTCCTAATTTAGCTTCATTTTCTTCAATTTCTTGGGTATAACCTTGTGCTATACCAGCAGACTCTACATACTTTGCTCTATCATCTGAAGGGTCGGTGACCGTGCCCTTACCTTCACAATAAGGACATTTACCATCTTGAAACGCAACTCTTTTTGAAACTGGCAATCTTTCAATAATATAATCCTTAACGGTCTGTACAATTTCTGCTCTTATACTAAAAGTTTTTTGTAAGAACTTAGATATGGTACTAAAGACTCTACCAGCGTATTTTACTAAAAAGGTGCCCGTGCAATTCGGGCACGGTAAATCTCTCTGCTTAGTATCAGTGGTCCACTCTTCAGGTAAGGGAACGGGTCGATCACTAACCTTATCAACTCCACCTGATGTTCTTTGAGGGGTAGTTTTTATAGGTTCTCCTGCAGCTACTGGTACTTCCCTTACTACAGTACCGCCTGGCGCAAGGACTGGGCTACTGGAATAGGGGTTTACCTTAAATCCTTCTAGTAATACCCGCGGAGCTTGAGTGCCCGCTCTTATTATTTGTTCTGTAGGTACTCCTCCGAAAAGTGTAAGTTCTATAGCTCTTTCAATGGCTTCTTTTTCTGGGTTACTAGAAACTGTTGTAGGGGGAGCTGGTGAAGGCACTTTTGCTCTAACAGCAGGTTTTTTAGCGTCTTCTTGAGCAGCACTTTGAGCATTAGCCACTACCCCTGTTAAATTATGAAATGACATATACTTTTAATTATACTTTAATTTTTTTACTATCTACTGGGCGGTGTTGGAGGTGTGATAGGTACCTGTGTTATTGGCTCTACACTTGGTACTGCTTGTTCTCCTTCTAATGCGACTTTAGCAGGTATTGAATAAGGGGTTGTATCCGGTCTGCCATACTTTGCAAAAGATTCTTCCAGAGCCTTCTTAAGATATTTGTTTGTAGCTGCAGGTAATTTTGGTACTTGAGGGCCATTAGATTGAGTGATTGGTTTCATAATATCTTTTATGATACTATGAATACGGTCCATTGCTCCAACTGCATCTGGGGTAACATTTCCTACCTTAACTACCTGATCACCCATTACTATAGTATTGCTATCACTTTGTACTAAGTCTTGTTTAACCCCCAATGTGCTTTGAAACCTATCTCCTTCTACCTGATCTCTTCTATTAAATTTTGTAAATAGTTGATGATAACCATCATTAAAAAACATATTTGACCCGTCATGACCGTAAATCATAAACGATTTCTGATTATTGGATGGGTTATTAGGGTCGGTAGTATCTTCAACCCGCCAACCACCTACACCAAAGTTAGCTACTGTACCAGTGGACACAATGGGATTATCTGCAGTCGGGGTAGGTTTATAACCTGGTGCATCTGAACCTTGCCTAAAGGCAGACTGCCATTCTCTTTGACCAAAGCTTGCAGCAAAGTAGACTGGAAAGAGTGGATCTCCTTCTCTAAAGAATACCCAAAGAAGTGCTCCTGCTGCTGGGTAAGTGAATACCCCCTTTGCCATATTATTAATATTGAGAGTAGAAGTAACTCCGCCTGGATCAGTATGAGTCACCATTGAGGGAGTAGCATTAGGATCGAAACTACCAAGTTCACCAGTAGTAGCCTCATGGGCAATTTTATTCATTGTTGCAGCTGCATAATATGATTCTGTACCATTACCCGTCCAGGCTCCTTTGCCTGAGATCGGATCAGCTATTCTCCCTGTTTTTAAAACATTACTCTCATAGATTGCTATTGCTGTGTTTGTATTATTAATTGGGTCTTTAAGTTGCTGCTCAGTCCAATTTTGACCTGTAGGGTTAGCACCATACCTGTCACCATCGAGTACTGAAACTTGAAACAGTCCTAATGAACCTCCAGGGTCATTACGATTAGTCGATGTAACGTATAAACTTGATTCATTTTTTGCTAAACTAAAAAAATGATTTGTCCAAGACTCTACAGAACCATCAACACCATACTTTGCTCCGTCCTGTGGTACAAATTTAACTAATCTTGACGATGCAATTCTCTCTCTAAGATAAGCTTTAAACTGCTCGGGGTTTACTCTACCATTAGGATCTACCTGTACGGGGCCGGTTATACTACTAAAAGAGCCTGGGGATGACTCTAAAGCAGGTTGTGCAAAGGTAGGGCCCTGACCTAAATCTAAAGGTATAGGGCTACCAAAGGGATTAACTGCAGCTAAAGAACCACTAGTACTAGTTGTTTCAAAACCGTTAGAACTAGGGGCTAAGCTTGGGGCCTGGCCTTGAGCTATAGAAGTCGGCCGGGATTGACCAAGTTCATTTTTAACCCCGACATGTATATGATCATTATGATTACCTCCAACCTGAGATTGCCATATAACCTGTACTCTATATCCGTCGGGGGTTACTGCTTCATACTTACCCCCTCTATACGCATCCCAAGAACCAATCGGGGGTTCACTTCGTTGAGAACGAACATTATTAACTATTTGTATAGCAGTTAAAGTGCCTCTATTACTATCTCCGTTAAATGAAGAGTTTAGTCCAAGATCTACTGCATAAGCATCAGGGTTATTCTCATAGTGATCAGATGTGCCTCCTGAAGCTGTTGTTTCTCTTCCTCGTTTTTGAGAAGAAGGATTCCATGAACCGACTGGTATTATTTGAGAAAGTTTTTCTAAAGAACCTCCCCAATTACCATTAGTGCCACCACCTACAGCATTGTTAATAGTGCCTCCTCCCGGTGCTGTAACTGCCCCTATAATTGGAGATTGATTAAAAGAATTATTAACCAGACTGCCTGGGGAGGATGTACCCAATATTGGTGATGCTGCTTCAGCCCAGGGTAGCATTTTTGTTAACTTTTGAACAATAGGTCCTGGCAGGCTATCTGGTATATTATCGCCCACGCATAGTAACCGGATATCTTCTCCTGCTTCATTCCAATCTTTAAAGAGAGCGGGCATAATGTGCGGTATAAAAATTTGTACCCGTCCTCTTTTTTCAGGGTCATTATTACCAACACATAAACCTAAATAATTTCCAAAATATTGTTTCATTTTATTTTATTGAGTTAAAAGTGGGCCAAGCCGGGAGGAGGGACTTATTGGGATTGTACCAGGCTGGGCCGTTGGTAAAACTGGTCTTAAAGCAGCCTCTGTTGCTGCAGCTTGTTCAGCAGCCTGGGAAGAACGTAATGTAGGAAGCGAGGCAGCCCTTTGAACTGTGGGACCTTGTCCTTGATTTAATCCTAGTATTTTTGCAAAATCCTCTTTGGTAGGTACCGGTGCAGGAGGTACTATTTCTAGTACTGATGCTCCTTGTTTATTAGTTTTAATAGTTTCGTTATTTGGGGATACAGGAGATGGAGTTACTATGGAAGGTTGTTCAGCATTCAAGGGCGGCACATTGGTATTTAGTACGCTTAATAAAGAGTTCAATATGGGGTATTGGTTTGCAAAATTGCTTAATATAGAAGATACAACCCCTCCACGAAGTCCATCTAAAACAGATACAAAGCCATATCCCATATTGCCATTAAAACCGAAACCGGTAATTTGAGATATTTTTGCAAAATATTCAGACAACTCAAGAGGTAAAATGTCATTAACAAGTTGTTGAGGGTTACGTAAGAGGTACAAGGCTTCTGACACTTGAGGGGGGGCATAAGCAAAGAGTAAATCTAGAGGGTTATTAATAAATTGCCCTAACTGAGTTATATAAGTCTGTACATTAAAAAGCACTTGAGTGAATTGAGTAGCTCCGCTAAACACTGTAGATATACCAAAAATTTGTCCTGCTAGATCGCTCACCTCTTGTAAAACTTCTAAAGCTTCTAATAACAACCCGTCTAAAAAATTAGTAAATACCTGTTTTACTAAATTAGCTACAATTTCTTGAACAGCATCTGCTAAATCATTAATAATATCTATTAAGCCGTTATATAAATCTGAAATAATAATCACAGGTAGTGTAACAAGGGCATCTATATCTCCAATTAAATTTCTAACACTACCAGCAATCAAGCTTGGTACGTGGGCCAGGTCATCCATGTTGTACTTTTTATAAGAAGCTTCTAATCTAGCTGCAAAATCTTTATTGTTTCTTTCAATAACATTTTTAATAGAACCAGGTATTAAAGCCATTGTGCCTAATGGGTTGTTAGCAAAGCGAGAGATATTGCCTAGAGTTTGACCAATCTCTGTTGATACAGGTTTAAATGTTTCATTAATTCTACTAACAGAGTTTCCTACCGATCTATCTATAGAGTCAACAATACCTTGAAATCTATTACCGTCTGTAGATGCAAAAGGGCTTAATAGTGCACCACCTATATTAAATTCGTTACCAGTAATTTCATCTGTTAAACCAGTGCCACCCTGTACTACTGCAGCTTGACTATTAAGATATATCTCCTGAGAAAATAAACTTAATAACCTGTCTCGTGTTGTTTTATCAAACCCTTGCAAATTTTCAATAAACTGCTGAGGTGTTGTTCCTCCTCCTCCAAATAACTCTCGTGCTATTTTACCTAACGGGGGATTATTTTTTTCAAGTATTTGAATTTTTGCAAGTGTTTGAGAACTCACAGCAAGAGCAGCTCGAGAGGTGGACTTAGACGTCACTCTTTCAGTATAGTTAGGAATTGTAGTTACAGATTTTGCGTCAGGCTTAGTGGCATCGGTACTGGTTTTCTTTTTTTCCTCAGATACCTTTCTTTTGTATGCCTCCCCAGAAGCTACTAAATCTTGATTACTCGGGAGACCCACTAATTCATTATTTACAGGGTCTACAATAACCCGTCCTACAGTTCCATTGGCACCGACCCGACGACGAAGTACTAAATTTTCCCTTTCCTTTTGGTTTCTATCTCTAATTGTGCCTACAAAAGGTATATCAGGAAAACCCTCTTGTTTATCTATCTTTTGAGGTGTTGCCATTATATATTATTTAACTAGCGAGCCTAGTTAAACAACATTAAGAAACAAGACCCTTAACCCAAACAACTACCTTCTGCCAATACGACTTAACTGCAGAAATGGCAGCAGGAGAAACATCAGCAACGGCTTCTACAGCCTCTACTGTTTCTTTTTTAACCTTCTTTACAACCTTTTTAAGTTGAGCAGTAGATTTCTTTGTGTATTTACGTTTTGTGCTATATTGAGCCATAACTATATTATTTAAGCAAAAAATGTTACCTCGCATCCGTTGTATATGTTAACAGCTGATACAGCAACATTTAGTCTTAAAACATGATTTGATTCTGTAGTTTTGCCTAGAGGCACTCTGCAAGATAGACCAGAGGTGAGGGTGAGTGTTACATCCACGTCGCTGTTTGCAGAATTATGAATTAGAATCTCTCTAGATGTAAACGTCGGGTAACCTGATGATCTTGTTTCACATAGAGTGTATCCTCCGGAAGGTACTACAGGGTAGACATTTAATGCCGACAACGTTGAATTAACATCAGCATAATGTCCTTGTTTATCCCCGATTGTTATATCATCAATAGAAGATTCTAAATCCTGAGTTAATACCTGAAGACCGTTTCCATAACCAGGGATAGCTACAACATCAGCTGTTACCCCTGAACTTTCATCTGAAATGCGAACTGAGCCTATATTTACCTCTGAGGATGAAAGAGTTATTTGAAGATCAGAAAAGTTTGTAATATAAGAAGCCTTTGCATACATCGGTCTCCCTAGAGCCTCTCCTACAGTAGGTACCCAGGAAAAAGCTTCAGCTATACCTTCATTATATGCCTGAGAGGTGTCCTTTGTTGCGGATAATATTGGTGTTAAGATAACTGCCATATTGATTATTTATGGGAAGAATATATATTATAAAACGTGAACATATTTGTAACTAGTAAAGACCCGATTTTAGCAGCTCAAGAACTTTGCGATAAACATGTCAGATCTAAAATGCAAATTGAATCCGCTATCATGCTACAAAATTGTTTTACTAATGAACAATTACAAGATCCGAAATGCCCTAGAACATTTACTGGCAAACCTCGAAAAGCAGGCAAAGGTTACGCTAAGCATCAATGCACCTTATGGGCAATGGAATCAAGGGCTAACTTTATGTGGCTTGTAGAACATGCTTTAGAGATGTTTAAAGAGAGAGATTATCGCTGGCCAGACTCTAACCCACACTTTACTAAAGATTTTATTGAGTGGTGTAAGCAGAATAAAGACAATACTATTCATACTTCAAATGCTCTAACCCCTTTTGTTATTGCTATATCCCAAGACACTGAATGTCGGAAGATAAAAGATTTTGACAAACTATCAGTTGTTGAACAGTATCATCAATATATTATAAAAGATAAGCCTTTTGCTGCTTGGACTAAAAGAATTAAGCCCTTTTGGTACACAACCTAAATATTTTTTAATGGCAAAACATTCTTCAACTTATATCCCTCTACCTATACCTCCTACCTCTGAGAGCAAATATGCTGTTTATCTAACTATAGACAATATGATAGAAATGTTTTTGTATGACGGAGAACAAGTTTTTACCCCTGACTTTCCTGACATACCTATTGAAAGAATAGACCTTAAGGACGGTAGAGTTATAAGGCAGGAAACACTAGCTCGTATCTGTCGCTATATGATCTCACAGCTAACTGTGGTTTATAACAAAGAATATAAGCTTTGGGAAGCAATAGATAACGAACCTTTTTAGAAGTAACCTAAAAGGCGTAATCTTGCTTCGTTAGGGCCCATAACATCTCTTAGACCAGCTGTTAGAGTAACAGTTGCACTAGCATTAGGCAAAGTGAACGAAAAAGCTGTACGATCTGAGAGTATAATAGCCGCTAATTGACCTGATAAAGCTCGGTTATATGTTACTAAGCCTCCACCAGAAGAAAGAGTTACACCCTGGGTATTTGCAAATGTAGCGCTAAAAGCAACTGCTGTTGTAAGAGGGTTACTAGTATTGTTAAAAATAAAACGAGTATCGTTAGCTAATGAAGCTGAAGATAGACTTGCAAGAACGCAAACTGTTGCTGATGTAGGTGCTGTTGATGAAACAAACGGGGCACTAGCATTTGATGAAAGTGTGTTACCTACTGTGACCTCTGTATTAAGAAATGTTGCCATATATATTATTTATTCCTTTTGTGTTATTTTTTTAATATAAAAAAAAGAAACTCCCGACTTTCATCGGGAGTTCTTTGAATTGTTGAGGTTACCACCAATACCTGTATTAGAGGTATACTGATGCTTGACCAGGTGTAAACGATTGGCCCAAGCCGGTGCAGATTACCATATGGTAATACAATGAAGCACCGAAGATGTGGTCAACAACACCATAACGTGTTAATAGACCAACTCTTGGACTGAAATCGTTAGGACCAATAGTACGCTGAACCATGACAGGGATATATGGGCAGTATACGATACCAGTATCGTAGTACTCAGGGCCCTTATAACCTAACAGAGCATAATCAACAGTTGCTGTACGGGCATTAGTATAACCTTGTGCGCCGTAATTATTTGTTGACTGTACTTCTGTGCGGGTGTCACGATAGATCTGGAAACGGCCACCTACTGCTCCAACCTTGGCAATACCGACAGGTGCTGTGTTAACAGAGCCTGTTACGGGCTGCCAGGTGAAGTTAGGTAGTGTTTCAAGAATTGCACATATGCGTGGTGTAGCGATGATGAAGTTAGCAGCGCCACGACGGTTGCGAATAGCAACACGATTGGCTTCAACAACAATTCTGTTGTAGAAGTCCCGGGCACGCTCACCTGACCAACGGCCGTCAGCTGAAATAGCTGACCATGTTGAATAACCGACGCCAGCGCCAGCATTCAAGCATGTTTGGATCATACGAGCAATCATTTCACGGTCGATCTCAGCTTGAATTTCATATGACATAGCATTTGTTAATTCAGCGTCGATATCGATGCCGTTCATGTTCTTTAGATCTTGTTCAAGTTCAACGGACCACTTAGCTGCAAGACGGCGTGTGCCGGCTTCAACTGCGGTCTTTTCGAACGATACAGTTACTTGTGGGATGTTTGATGTGAGCTCAAACTGCGAGAGCAGAGCTGCAACACCACGATCTTCAGCTAGCATTGCTGATAAACCACCGATAGAAGTATCGTTAGTACCTGAAAGCTGATTACTGGATGCACCAGTGAATGTAGTATTCAAGTAGTTATAACCGATTTCTCTACCGTCGGGAGTACCAAGAACGTTTTGTAGAGCAGCGGTACTAGCAAGCGATCCGTCACCACCATTAGCTGAGTAGCCAAGAGGTGTTGCTTCATACTTGTAGCGCATTGCGAATGCCAAGCCAACAGGCCCAGTCATAGGTTGTACACCCACGATCTCATTTGTGATGAGCTCAGGGAATGTACGACGAATCATTGGGATGAGGACTTTTGGTAGACGAGAGTCGCCACCAGCATAGAAGTCACTACTGTTTCTGCCACCTTGGCCGGGATTGCCTTGGAGGGAAGTACCGAAAACACCACCAGAGGTGGAGTTTTGTTCAAAACACCATTTTTCTTGGTTCTCAAGAAGGATGGCTGTGTTCAAGCGTGTATGTTCGTTGTCAATTGCTGCAACTTTGTCTGAAGTGTAGTCCAATACTGGGGTCCACTTTTCGACTAAAGCTTCAGCTTTCGTTTTATTGATGTGTAGAAGTTCCATAGTTTTATAATTTCTCCTTTATTTAAAAGAATTTTTTCGACCTTTAATTGAGTATAAAAAGTGACCTTAGTGTCTAAGCTTTAACTTAGAACCGTCGAGCTTTTTCATCTCATTCAGATATCCGCCAACTGGAGATTGATTCTCAACAGGTGGTCTAGAAATAATTTCCTCGACAAGTGATTCTGTTTCAGGGCGGTCAACGGCCTCAACGATCCGTCTTGTGACCTTTTCCTTAGCATCCTCAACTTGTTCGGAAGTATCTTTCTCGAACATCTCAACTACGTACTGATAGTTCTCTTGAATGTACTCGGGCGACTTGCCTCTGAGTAACTTACTGACATATGCCTTTGTACTGTCGGGCATATCTTTTGTCTTCTCTTCAAGCAAAATTTTGGCTTCGGCATTATTTAACTTTGAGTTAAGTGATGTGTTAGCTTCTAGTGCTTCATTTAATTCCTTCTTCAAGGAATCAATTGTTGTTTTACCATCAATGAGAGCATCTTTGATCTCACCATTAATAAATTCTTCGTTAATACCAACAAGCTTACGAACTTCGTCTAGAACTTTGCGTGAGCGAATGTTCTCAACGGCTTCATTGACTTGTGATGTTGGTACTACTTTTTCAAGATACAGATCCATGTAATTTGAAATCTCATCTACGAGACGAGTTCTGAAGGATTCTGCTTCTTCTGTTAAAGATGTTTCATACTTACCAACTACAGCTTCAAGCTTTGCTGTGTGATCTTCATCGATCTTTGTAAGTACTGCTTTGAGCTTTTGAGCATGATCAAAGTCAATTGTCTCGACAAGCTTCTGAAGTTTTGATGTGTGATCTGAATCAATGGACTCAATTAAGGATTCAAGCTTAGTAGCATGATCTTCATCAATTTTTAATGTAGCAACTTCTACTGCGAGTTCTGCTCTTTGATCGGCTTTTTCATTTACTGCTGTTTCGAAAGCTTCGTGTACGGCGGTTAAGGTCTCTTCTGTAATGAGATCTTTGAACTGTTCTTTGAGAATTGATTTGAAGTCCATATTAGTTGTGTATATTTATTTATTCTAAAAAGGTTAATTTTCTTCCTGATTTACGTAATTACGAATTTTATTTTTTAGTTTTGTTTCTACGGCAACCTCTAAAGCTTGTTGTGCTTCTGAGTAATCCTTGTTGGCTAGCTTGCCAATAAAGTTAGTAATTGTATTTTGTTCTTCTGTTGTCATATTAGTAATTATCTTGTAACGGGTTGTTGGGCTACAGGGGTTTCGTTTCTCGCTCCTGTAGGTAACTGATCATCAAAAGCTGGTAAGCCTGTTTCATTAAAAACTAACATAATAAAATCTTTATCTTTATAACTTTTATAAGATAAACGACTAGGTGTTGTGCCCTCTTTTCCTTTAAGACCCTTTACCATTTTATTAGCTTCGTAAGGTTCCACTACACTTACTGCTAACGACGGCAATTGTATTTTAACACATAGTTTATGTCTTTGATCGGGTTTCGGAGTTATTACAAAAATATATCCTTTTCCCTGTTTTTTAAGTATAGATAAGTTTTCTCCTTGCCCGGGCACTTCTTCAAACCCGTCAGCTGGTTCATTGGGTTGCGTAATCTCTTCTGGTAATTTACCAGATTTAGATACTGCTCCATTATAAAGATCGACCATATATACATCTTTTTCTACATATCCTATTGAACCGGGCCCTCGGCGAGGTAGCGGGCCTGGAGCAGGACCTACTTCATAAACTTTTTGATAAGCTTCTTCTAAAAGTATTTGATCTTTCTTTTTCATATTACCCGAGTTTGATTTTATTAATGAAACCGATCAAGGCTTCTCTTAAAAATGAATCTGTGCCATGTCTTGGCATGTTAGAAAGTTTTTCAGCGAGTTGTGCTTTTGCTTTTGCTGAGCACTCAATAATTGAACCATCAGGACGAATCATATACTCTCTTGATTCCATAACTGACTCAAGCA
>Ga0181355_1000411_pt1 | contig 18325 bp, 21 predicted proteins | sample Fa13VDMM15DN_FD_130099 | JGI IMG/M metagenome (GOLD analysis project Ga0181355, IMG submission 130099) | Freshwater viral communities from Lake Michigan, USA - Fa13.VD.MM15.D.N | ecosystem: Environmental > Aquatic > Freshwater > Lake | place: USA: Michigan | collected 2013-09-23 | reverse complement strand
TTACCGTCTTTTCCATCTTTACCATTCTTACCATCTTTGCCAGCAAGCCCATTTTCACCTTTATCTCCTTTTTCACCTTTTGCTCCGGTCGCGCCAGTGGAGCCGGGTTCGCCTTTGAGTCCCGGTTCTCCACGATCACCCCTTGGTCCTTGCGAACCAGGCTTTCCATCCTTACCTTGCTCACCAGAAGATCCGGGTTCACCTTGTAGTCCTTGAGGACCAACATCACCCTTCTCTCCTTGCTCGCCCTTCTCTCCGCGTTCTCCCTGAGGACCTTGAATTCCGGGGATACCTTGTTCACCAGTATCACCCTTCTCTCCTTGATCTCCCTTGTCTCCCTTTGCTCCACGATCACCAACGGAACCCTGAAACCCACGAGGACCTTGTTCGCCCTTTGAACCTCTTTCACCGGGGGTTCCTTCTTCTACAATGCTCTGTTGAATTGTTTTATTCACGATAACAACCTTTGATTCTTCTTCAAGAACTACAGGTTCAACATATGGATTAAAAGATTCTTGAATTAGTTTAGTCGATCCCTGTAGTGTTAGTATCCCTTTTGGTGTGTTTATGTTAACTACAGATAGACCAAAACCAACTTGCTGTATATCTCCAACCTCTTCTGTTATTGTAACAACTGTTCCGGCATCCAAACCAAACTGATTATTGCAAAGAACAAACTTATCGCCAGCAATTGGTTTGCTAACAATAATCTTGGAAGAACCCTTTATTTCTTCCTTGAGTTCATTCTTATTATAATCAAAAAAACTTTTCATTATGGGTGAAGAATTTTCTTCCTAGATTTATTCTGTATAATGAGTGATAGAACTTTCTTACCAGAAGAGTAAACCTGCTTACTGGTTACTATCTTATACTTTTCTGTTAGTTCTATCTTCATCGGGTTACTCTCGGGGAAGAATCAAATCGTCCTTCAAGCATTCTAACAATACCGCCACCAGTTGTTCCTAGGATTCGGAGATCATAAACAAACTTACCGATTGGCATATTAGCCATACCAGTTCCAGTTCCTGTTAGGAAGATACCACCAGTAAAACCAGTTACTCCGTCAACGGAACAGTTTAGGGTTATACCACCATAACCACCAGTATTGCCTATAGTAGCACCACGGGGATTTGAGGTGAAGAAAGCAAGAACACCATCCATTTCATATGAACGGCGAACTTGCATTTCTGCTTTGTAATTGGTTAGATCAACAGGAGTACCATTTTCATCCAAATAGCGAATGTGGAGGAAAAGATCTGAACCTTGCTCTGCTGGTATATCGTAATTGGCTGACATAGATTAGCTCCTAACTAATCTATTTAGTTATCGGCTAACTCGTTCTTTTTGCTTGAAGGCTTTAACTTTCTTCTGTTCTTCCTTCTTTTCGATCTTTTTTTCTGCTTTAGTCTCTAATTGCTTCATTTTAATCTCAGTAATTAGTCGCTCATATTCCTTTAAATTATTCTTTACTCTGTCCAGTTCTTTTTCTGGTATGAGTTTACGATCAATTAGAGCCTTACAAGCGTTATAACCTTCTTCGATCTTTCCAGCATAGAAAGCAGTGCTTCCGATTTCATCCAAAATACCATAACGATAAACATCAGTATCGATAAACAGAATGTCATCCTTTGGATATGGAATCTCAGCAGCCATACGGGCAAATGCATAAGATAGTGCTGGTTTACCATTCAGTCGATAGACTCTAGCAATCTGATAGAATGGTTCTGCTCTTGTTGGGCGAGCGTTATATGCATCAAGGAATGCTTGTTGAATCTCAACCCAAGGCTTATTCTGCAACGCACGACACATAGCAATTCGGTAGATTGAGTAATATATTTCTTCTGGCCATCCACCCATCTCTACGCGCTTAACATATGCTTCTTCTGCTTTGTCCCATTGATGAGAGTCAAAGTAACTCTGCCCGAGATAGAACTGATAACGAACATTTCCTGGCTCATCAATCAGTGCTTTCTCTAGAAGTTCTGCATCCTTCTTATACTTTTCAACTGGATCGATACCAACATTTCTTGCACCCATAGTACGGGCAACTACTCGGTATCCGTCATTGAGTCTTTGGATATTAGGAGTCTTTCCTTCGATGCTTGGATATTCATGAAGCACACCATAGTACTTCCATCCAGAATTGGCTTTAAAGATCTGAGTTCTCCACCAAGAGAAATCGCCGCGTCCCATTAGAACGGCATAACCATCTGCGTCTTTAATTTGATCTAATGGAAACTTACCTTCGAGATAATCGTCGGCATCGATCATGAAGATATAATCGGCTTTACCATCGCATAGTTGAAGGGCTTCTGTTCTATTGTGTCCGAAACTTACCCACGGACGCTCGATGAGTTCTCCGGGAATACCCTTCTCTGCAAAATAGTTTTTGATTAGTTCTTGGGTTCCATCAGTAGAACCCGTATCAACAATGACCCAGTAATCAATTTGATCATGTATTGTATCAAAGCATTCTTTGATAATGTGCGTTTCGTTTTTTACGATCATTGATAAACATAATTTAGGCTGCATGAAAATCTCCACCTTTATTTAGGGCCTGGTGTGAATGGATTATAAACTCTTTCCGTCCGAGTTCGAAGTCGTGATCGACCATCATCTTGATAAGTTCGTCAACACTAGTTGTTGGTTCCCATCCAAGTTTTTCTTTGGCTTTTGAATAGTCACCTAGTAATTGATCTACTTCCGCTGGTCTGTAATATCTTTCGTCAATGTCAACATATTCTCTATAGTCCATTCCCGTTAGAGCAAATGCTTTCTCACAGAATTCTCTTACAGATATCATTTTATTAGTGGCAATGACATAATCATCTGGTTGTTCTTGTTGTAGCATCATCCACATTGCTTGAACATAATCACCAGCAAATCCCCAATCACGATATGAATCTAGATTGCCAAGATATAGTTTCTTTTGCAATCCTTGATATATTCTTCCAATTGCTCGTGTGATCTTTCTCGTGACAAATGTTTCACCACGACGAGGACTTTCGTGATTAAAAAGAATACCACAGGAAGCATGAATACCATAACTCTCTCTATAATTTACGGTGAGATAATGTCCATACACCTTTGCACACCCATATGGAGAACGAGGGTAGAATGGAGTTGTTTCCTTTTGTGGTACTTCCTGTACCTTACCAAACATCTCACTGCTTGATGCTTGGTAGTAACGAATCTTCTTTCCGACTCGTTGCTCGTATTCACGAATGGCTTCTAGAACATGAAGAGTTCCAATACCATCGACTTGTCCGGTATAAACAGGAGCATCAAACGAAACACGAACATGGCTTTGTGCGCCTAGATTGTATATCTCTTCTGGATTATGTTTATTGATTACAGTTGAAATTGTATTGTAATCAGTGAGATCACCATAATGTAAAAATAAAGTCTTATTGTAGATCTCTAGATTCTCAATTAAATGTTCTAACCTTGCAGTATTAAACGAAGAAGAACGGCGAATGATTCCATGAACTGTATAACCTTTAGAGAGCAACAGTTCTGTTAAATAAGATCCGTCTTGTCCAGAAATACCAGTAATTATAGCAACTTTACTCATAATATAGTTTCACTCAATTTATTAAATGTTTCACGAATGCCATTAGATGTACCAATTATAGGTATTGGTAGATCAGAACCACCACAATAGAAATCAAATTTCTTTTTATCCTGAATTATTACAGGAACTTTATGTGATCCTAATGTATTTATGAAGGTTGCTATGTTCTGTAAAGTATATTTGTATTCATATGAACAATTAATTTCTTGTTCTAATCCATCATTGTTCATGTAATATTCTACTAAAGAAATAAGATCTTTCATATAAAAGAAATCCATTATCTTATTTGCATGAATAACCATTGGTTCTTTTTTAAGATAACGAATTATATTCGATTTTATGAAACGAGTATCCAATTCATTATGATCAAATACACCAAAAATTCTTAGATTATAGAAATTTGGATATTTAATAATTTCTTTTGATATTTGTCTTTTACTATTGGCATATGGTGTATCACCATGAAATAATTCAGCACCAGAACCAAATGTTATTAACTTAGAAAATCTATCTTTGTTTTCGACTAAATTGTCAAACATTGCCATATTTTGGGTAAATACCGAATGTTGATCTGTTTCCAATCTACTTCCACCACTTATAGCAGTGTGTATAACAACATCATATGTTCTTTTAGAAAACCAGTCTAATGTTTGTTTATAATCAGACAAGTCAAAATCATTTCTTGTAATAGAAGTTACATCATGAATATGGTTTAAATGTTCATGGATACTTTTTGCAATGTATCCATTACCGCCAGTTATTAGTATAGTTTTTTTCATTTTAAAATTAAATCATTAAATGTGTAAATAGTTGATATTCCTTTTTTCTTTACACTTTCTATTAACTCATTTGTTGCACTTTTTGTTAATAAAATCACAACATCAATTTCATCAAATGGAATGTCTTCTTGTTTGTGTATTGGTTTTCCATGAACTTCATCAACATAACCATACAAATAATCATCAATTAAATACTTTACATTCTTTGAGTCAAAATTTCCATATTTAATTAATGAATCATAGATTTTAGAAGCACCAATTATTGCTACTCTGTTATTAATAGACAATTGCTGAATGAACCCAGAAACATAATTTAAGTTTTTGAAATTGTGATCTAATGTTTTTTTATATTCATCGATCATAGAAATATTCGCTATTGATTTGTTTTTCTTTTGGCACAAGATTACAATATTATGTGTGTCGTCTTTACACTCCAAAACAGTTAAACCTAAATTAACTAAATGCTTATGCAAGATTGATATTGAAAAATGAAAGGTATGTTTGTCAATAAAAAATTCTTGAACATTTGTTTTATCATTCAATACAGATAAACTGGGAACATCAATATACAAATATCCGTTTTCTTCTAAAAGAGAAATGGCATGAATTAACATACCATGAGCAGAATCTGCATGTTCTAATGTGTGACAGCAGTAGATAAAATCAAATTTATCTGTGTCTGTATAATTTTCAAATCGTACATTTAATAAATGTAATCTTTGATCTTTATGATAACCGTCTAATATTCTATTGTCTGGTTCTATAGCCACTACATCACACTTAGAATTGATGCTTAATAGATGATTAACAAAATGACCGCGATTCGATCCTATATCAAGAACTCTTTTCACTTCTGATAATTTACATATAGGTTCAATAAAAGATAGCGAAGAATCTAATCTAATTTTCTTTCCATGCCTGATATTACCCCAATCAGCACCAGAACTAACTGATTTATTGGTGTGCTTATTTTGCTTGTTAGTATATGAACTTTGAATAAGTCCACAATTGTCACAAGAATATACACATGCTCCTATTCTAGAGGTAGGAACATCATAAATTTTAGTCAAAGAATTACATTTACAAAAATCACACTGCATAATTTTGATATTGTTTTTTAATTATATTGAGATCGACATCTGAATCTAAAAACTTATTTAATGATTCAACATTACTATTTAGAATATCCTCGTATGATACGGTTATATGTTCATGCGATTTCATTTGCCAATCAATACAGGAATTGATATGGTCATAATAATAGTCAAAATCAATTTTCTTAATAGTATGTGGTCCTTGAATGACATCATGTTCAAATAAATTGCCATAATGGTTTATCATGGATTTTTTAACAGAACTTCGGTTTCGAACTACTTTAATTATACTTAGGTTGTTAAATGAATACTGATTCATGGTGAATGCCAGTCTAGAATCTTTAATGAACCAACCAGAATACGAATTTTGTTCATTTACAATTTCATTAAGTTTTTGGTTATTAGTAGTCAAAGACTGTATCTGAGACAAAGTGGGTGGATTAAGAAAACTTAAGGAAGATTCGATTTCCTTTATTAGCATATCATTCAATTTAACAATATCAATTCGCTCAAAATAACCATCTGGGTTAAATTTACTATTTGGTTTCATTAATTGTTTCGTTCCGTGTACATCCGCATCATAACCAGAACTTTTTACCAAATTTGCTACTAATGATGTACCGCTTCTAGGACAACCGATAATTGCAATATTTTTATTCATAAGATATGGGTTTAATTAAAAGATTGTTCATAAATTCTTCACGACTCAAAAAAGGAGATAAATCTTCCATAGGTCTTGCAGCAAAACTACCATCTGGTTTTTTATAAACTGATGCCTTTGGAAAAGTTTTATGATTCTGATCAACCATTAATTCACATATAATTGGACCAGAGTGAGATAAAACTTTGTTGAGTTCTTCCTTTAAATTATTTTGATTTTGTATTTTTACATAAGGTATTTTGTAAGCAGAGGCATTTAGTTGAATAGAAGGTAATGTCAATCCACTTGTTGGATCACTTACTACTAAATTACCATTAAAATGGGTGTTTTGCGTTGTTTTTATTGATCCATAACCATCATTGTTTAATACAAAAAACTTAATTGGTAACTGGTATCTGAACACCAATTCCAACTCTTGTACATTCATAAAGAAACCACCATCACCATCTATACAAATAGTTTCTTTGTCACTTGCTATAGCAGCAGCAATTGCTGATGGGATTCCAAACCCCATAGAACCCAATCCTTCGCTATTGTAAACTCTTGTATGTTTTTTTGTTTGAAATGCCTGCATAGTAACTTCACTACAAGCACCAGAACTACCCGGAACTAACAACGAATCCTCTGGCAATAGATCAGAAAGATGTTTTATAAAAGCATAGTTATTAACATGGAGTTTATTTTCATCTAAGTATTCATCTAAAATAACTGGATACTTTTCATATAATTTTTTACAAGTATTAAGCCAATCAGAAGATTCATTGGATTTTATATGTTTATTCAATTCCGTCAAGAAAACTTTGGCATCAATTGCCATAGGATAATGAACATGTATACCAAGTTTATTGATTTCATTTTCATCAATGTCAACGATACAACGAATTGCTTCTCTCGCAAAATATTGTGGTTGATATGCTAACTGCCCATGATCTAATCTAGCACCTATTACTAATATGAAATCTGAATTCTGCTGGTTAAAATTTGCTCCGCGTTGTCCAACACCACCAGGTCTACCAACATATTGCGGATGGGTTTCTTCTAATAGATCTAATGCTTTCCATGTAGTTAATACTGGTATATTTGTTTTGGATATAAATTGCATAAATTCGTTTATTGAGCCGGATAAACGAACACCATTTCCAACTAAAACAATTGGTCGTTTTGCTTTACTTAAAAGATCCGCTATTTCAGAAATTTTATCTAAAGAATAAGAAACTGGTTCTGCGTCGAATCCAATTAATGACTGTTCATCAATTTCTGCTGCTTGAATATCAAGTGGGATATCAATAAGAACAGGTCCAGGTCTACCCGTTTTTGCTAACCATAATGCTTTTTCTAAATGATAACGAATAGTAGTTGGATCTGTTATCGTGACTGCATATTTAGTAACTGACTTATAGATTGAAACTGTGTCGATTTCTTGGAATCCAAACTGCCTTACTTTTCTGTCCCCCACTCTATCTTTGCTTTGAACTTGACCAGTAAGCAAAAGAACTGGAATAGAATCTAACCAAGCAGATGCAATTCCTGTTAAAGCATTTGTTGAACCAGGTCCAGTCGTCACCAAAGCAACACCAATGTTATTAGTGTACTGAGAATAAGATTCAGCACAAATACTTGATGCTTGTTCGTGAAGATTTGGTATTAATTTGATCTTGCTCTTACTAAGAGAATCAACCAAATGAATACAACCACCACCAGAAATTAGAAAAATATGTTTAGTATATTCTTCTAAGCGTTTGATTACATAGTCAGATAGTTTCATAGCCAATATGTCACAAAAGTTTTGCGATCTTTATTCTGTGCGATTGTTTCATCGGTGTAGTAGGAATCATTTAAATAGTGAGTGGAAGAAACCTCTTCAATTATACAACCAGTTTTAGTTGTAAACTCATGTCTTATTTGTTTTTCAATTGTTATCACATCACCCTTTTTTAAAGTTTGAACACTTCCATTTAAAGAAAGTTCAACTTCACCGTGAAGAACTACAAAAGTTTCTTCCTTTTCTTTATGGTATTGTTCGGGGTGTGTTTGATTTGGCAATACTATGATAAGTTTTTTACAGTACTCACGATTTACTACAGTAATCATAGTAATACCAGTTTCATAAAATTTGTCAAGACCATAATGGTGAGAAATCTCCAAGTCTGCTTTACCCGGATAGACCACACCAGATTGTTTTAAGAATGTTTTTACTTCTTGAACAATATTCCAAACCTTTTCTCTTGTATTTTTAATTACTACATCATCTTTGAGTAAAGGAGAATCTGCTGAGATATAATTTGTTGCTACGAATTGATTGTACTTTGACGCATCATTTGCCAATAATTGGTTTTGAACATTTGGCCAAGCATAATAGATGTCATTCTTTGTAATCAAACATCCCTTCGCTATATCCTTATTAAGATAAATGCCTCTCTTAAACTGGAGAAGATCCTTTTGCTCTCGTTCAGAAATCGGAGAACGCTCCCCATGAACACCACACATTCTAATGGCAGTTACAGCAGCAAATAACCAAGAATCCATTTGTTCTGGTGTTACAGAATAAGCATTTGGTTGATATTTTTCTGTTAAAACCGCAACATGTTTTTCTGCTAGTTCTATTCCCTTTGCTAATGCCAGTTTTATTGCATCGACTTGTGCTGGTTCTTCGTGTGTAGAATAACCAATTGGAACATTTGGATATCGTTGCTTGAGTAAATCAATTTGATTTAATTGTAATCTATCTGCTTCTGTTGGATATTCACCAACACAATGCATCAATGAAATATCTTTATTGCGATGCTGCATAAAACTAACGACACTATCGATTTGTTCCAGAGATGCTCCGGCAGTGGAAATAATAATTGGCTTATCTGTTGTTACAATCTTGTTTAATAACGGCCAATCATTAAAAGAACAACTTGCAACTTTAAGAATATCAAATGACATTTCTGATATAAGATCAATAGAACCTTCATCAAAACCAGTACACATGGTTATAAATCCATATGTCTTTGCATGATTCTTAAGTTCTATAAATTGTTCTTTGCTTAACATGGTTTCTGTAAACCGTTTTACATATTTGTGTTCCATGTTATTTCTGAAATCTTTATGAATATAAGTTGAAAAGTCTCTAAATTGAAACTTCCAAGCAAATCTAAAATGATCAGAGTGCTTCTTACATACTTCAGAGAATTGTTCAATCATCAATTTACCATGATTGACATCTCCCATGTGGTTATTTGCCATCTCACAAATTATTAAAGGTTTAATCATATAAGATTCCAATCTTTGGTATTCATATTTTTATCATCAATGAAGAGATCATAATTTGGTTTACCAAATTTTAAATCATGATATTTAACTCCCCATTCTTTTAGTTGTTTTTTAGTAATATCAGACCAATCAATCCCAGTTGCAGTTCCTCTGGCAGTCCAATAAACTATTAAATGTCCATCATCATATAATTTATTGGCTTTAATTATATTTTCTAAAATAGGATAGCAAACCGTATAGTCTGGTCTATTAGGACTATTACAGATTGTATCGTCTATATCAATATAAATTACCATATAAATTTATTCTTGTAGTAGTGTACTGTAGATTTAAGTTCTTCATCAAATATCTTTTTTGGTTCCCAACCAATAGACCTTAACTTCGAATCGTCTAAAGCATATCTTACATCTTGACCAGGTCTATTGCAAGAAAAATCAATATATTCTTCTTGGTTTTCGATTACACCATATGCTGTTAATAGTTTGCTGACTGTCTGTAAATTACTTTGTTCATATCCACCACATATATTATAGATCTCATTTGTGACACCATTCTCTATTAATTGAATGACAGCATTTGCTGTGTCTTCAGCATGTAGCCAATTTCGTATTGGTGTTCCATTATTGTGAAGTGGTATCTTTCTTCCTAACTTTAAATACTTACATGCCTTTGGTATTAGTTTTTCAACATATTGACCTATACCATAATTATTAGTAGGACGAATAATAACATATGGTATCTTATAAGTTCTAGCCCAAGCCAATACTAACATATCTGCTGCTGCTTTTGAAGCAGAATATGGATTGGATGGTTTTAGTAAATCAGATTCAGTGTGCGCGCCTTCTACAATATCACCATACACTTCATCTGTGCTAAAGTGTAGTAGGGTAGGAATTTTAGTGTTCTCTTGCCTATAGTTTTTTATTAATTCCAAAATGTTATGAACACCGTTTATGTTACTGGTGATGAAATCGTCACTATTGGCTATGGAATTACCAACATGAGTTTCTGCTGCTGTATTAATAATATAATCGCAATCGTATAAAAACTTCAAGTCATTAATGTCACAATGCACAAAAGAGAAATTACTATACTGCTTAAATTCTTGCAATAGTTCTTTATTGGCTGCATATGTCATCTTATCTACACCTTTAACATACCATCCTTTTTTAAGGCATAAACGGGTTACATATGATCCAATAAAACCCAAACAACCAGTAATATACACGACTTTCATTATTCACTTTCCTTTTTATAGAAGTTCACTAACATTTCAATTGTAGTATCAATATTAAGTTTTTGCTTGAAGCCATAAGATACCAACTTTGCAGTGTCAAGATACGAATGTCGTACCTGAACAATATCATGAAAAGTTGTTGGTTCGATGTGTATTATTTTTGATGTCGAACCAGAATACTCAATGGCTTTGTTTATCATATCCAAAAATTTGTATGGTTTACCACTTCCAATATTTATTATTTGATTTGGTGGTGATTTATCAATACACAATTTAATAGCAGAGCAAACATCCTCCACATGAATATAATCTCGCAAAACTTCTCCACCATAGTAAAGAGGAACATCTCTATTATTAACAATTTCTCTGATTAAAAATTGAAGAGCATTTTTCTTCTTGGAGATCTTCTTATCTCCTTCTCCTATAACATTGGCTAATCTCAGTATTCTGTACTTTATATTATGAGTTTGACAGAAAGAAATTAATAATTGCTCGGCACAATATTTTGTAATGGAATAGAATCCAGAGGGATTACATTTAGAATAATCTTCTCGGAATGGCATTTCATAGTTCTTACCGTAAACAAACCAAGAACTTATGAAATTAAAAGTAGTATCACTGTTTTTTGGCAGAGTTTCTAATACATTCATAAGAACTGTTAGATTAGTGTCAATATCAATGTGAAGATCAGTATGCACATTGTAATTGTCTACTGTACTTATAAAGTACAAAACATTATTTGTTTTTGTTTTATAATCATTTCTGTCTATTCGCACAACAGAATCTGAATATAGTTCACAGAATTTAGATCCTATGAATCCCGTAGAACCAAAAACAGATATATCATTCATCTAATATAACCTTTTCAAATTTTGCTATATTGTGTTTATTATTACGAGCAAACATCTCGTGTGGATATTGTTGTTTGTCTTCCCATATTTTTGTAACAGGTGAGTTGGACATTGGTTGAACAATACCATTTGGATCATCAATATACATCAATCTTATAACCTCATCACAAAACTTTGGTTTATTGTCAGCAAAAGTTTCTATTTTACAATTTTTTAAATGATATGTTGCTTTATTGTAAATACCATCAATAAAAACATTTTGTATATTTTTATTATATTTTCTAATATATCGATAATGCATATCCATATCTTCATAACCAAACGCAGATAAACGCTCGTCAAAATAACCAATTTCATGTATACATTTTTTGGTACAAACAAAATAAGAAAATCCATAGTTAATAGTAAAAAATTGAAATTTATTAGTATTAACAACGGTCATAATATCATTGTAAATGTTATTATTTAAAACTTCTGTATCATCGCATAATATTAAATTATATTCAGTTTTACTAAAAATTATAAGTGTATTCCACAATTTAGAAAGACTTTTAAATTCCGGGCAAAATATTGGGTATATATTTTTGTAAAGTTTTGCAAGATTTAGCATTTCTTGGCGATAATGTTCGTCCATATTTTCTTCATTATTACCATTTATTGCTAAAATAATATCCACAGATTCTGGAAATATTTTTCTTAATTTTTCAATTAAATCTAATATTAGAGATTTTCTCTCTTTAAAAGTAACTATTCCGATACTAATATGATTGCTCATGAATATTTTCCTTAAACTAAACCAAAAATTATATTATCGCCCGTGTATCCTACAAGTTTATATCCTAAATTTGTGAATTTTTCATGTAACTTTGCATGTAAGTTATCTGGTTCTATCGCTATTAATACGCAACCAAAATCTTTAGGATTAAACCAATCTTGCAATGCTAATTCAGCAGAATATCCCTCAACATCAATACTAATAAATTGAAATGGACCAAATCGTTTGCATAACTCTTTCATTCCAATTTTAGAAACATAAATTTTTCTACTTGGAAGATTAAATCTTGCAAGATTAAATTTAACAGAAGATGATGCGGCGCTGTTGGGACATTCATAAAAATCTAATAAAGTATTATTTAATAGATCTTTTTCTAAAACCACAGCAGAATTAACAAGTTCTATTCTGTCTTCTTCTTCTTTGTACATTTCAAATAATTTTGAAAAACAAAATGATGATGGTTCAACCATTGTTGCTTTCCATTCTGGATATTTCAAAAGAAGACCTTTAACATTACTAAAACTTTCACCATCAAAGGCTCCTATTTCTAATAATTTGCCATTTTTTAAATTTTTATATTCAATATAATTTAAAATTATTTCTTGTTCGTTATTTTGTGAATAATTTTTCATAAAATGCCTTTCTTTGTCTACCTATTCCTATACTTCTCAAAGATATTTACTAAAATGATTATTTAAAATTTTAACTCTATTGTTATTAGACACACCAGTAAGATGTGCTAGAAAACATTTTTCATTCCAAGGAGCATAAAGATTTCGGCGACCAGTCCAACAAGTCGTATCCATGATTTGTGCTGGAACAGAATTTAGAAAATTATGTTCCAATATTTTTATTACACTATTTGGAGAAGAACCACGATGTATGGCATTCAATGCATCTTGTTCGGTTGGAAATCGTTTTGCAGAATTATAAAATACACTCAAAAATGCATCTGTGTGCTGCGTCCGTTGTATGATAAAGTTTCCAGTACTAAATGACCACTTACCAATCCAATCATATGAAGCATAGAATGTATTATATTCATCCAATTGGAATGTTTCTATAGAATAAGTATCATCAGTTATAATAGAATCTGCATCGATCCACATAACTATATCATAATATTCCAACATTTCAAATGTACGAACTGCGCGCAAAAATCCAAGATCGACATCCTTGAACCCATATTTTTTATCGGTTCCAAAAGTTCGCAGAGTCATCAAATCGTAACCATGTTTCTTTGCGTAGCGTTGTTTAGATGGTAAAGTTAATTCAAAAACTTCACTCATAGTGTTATCTGTTTCTTCTGGATGCCGAATAATTTCCGATGAACCAGTTAATATCAATACTCGTTTATTCATATTATATTCCTGCAAAAAAGTTTGTAGTAATTTGTTCAATATAGTCTAACTGTTCATCAGTAATTACTGGACTAGTTCCCAAAAAGAAAGTATCAGTTGTAACTTTTCTTGCATTTGGAAAATTCGTGATTACATCATCCTGATTCATAATACCAGCATAAGCAGGTTGTAACATGACATTACCGGCAAAGTATGGTCTAGTTTGAATCTTGTTATCTTCAAAGTAGTTTACGATATCCTTACGCTTGAATGGCGCACCATCCTTGATCGTCAAAGCAAATGCAAACCAACTTGGATTCGCGTGTTCTGTTGCTTTTGGAAGAACAAAGAACTCTTCGTACTTAGCAAAGATATCATATAGCCTCTTATGATTATGATTTCTCTTTTGTGTGATTGTTGGTAACTTCTTTAATTGAGCAAGACCCATAGCAGCCTGTAATTCAATTGGCTTTAGATTAAATCCAATCTCATCATAGACATACTTGTGATCAAATACTTCATCAGGCAAAGAAGGAAGCCAATTAGAGAATCGTGTCTTACACATACCATTCTTTAACATATTGGCTTTCTTACCAACACAATAACAACCTCTTCCCCACTCACGGAAACTTCGAACTACGATCTCTTGCTGTTGTGTATTACAAGCAACGAATCCACCCTCACCCATAGTAATATGATGGGCTGGATAGAAAGAACAACTTGCAAAGTCACCAAAAGATCCTAGTGGTTTACCGTTATAAGTAGAATCTAATGCATCACAGCAATCCTCAAGGAATACTAAACCATACTGGTTGACAATATCCATGAGTCTATTCATGTTTGGTGGATTACCCAAGACATGAGCAAAAGTAATTATCTTGCAACCTTCTTTTGCTTTTTGTTCTACTTGATCTAGATTAAGATTGAGAGTGTCGATATCAATATCAACAAACTCGGGAACAAATCCTACTTGGAAAATAGGATTGATTGTGGTGGGAAATCCAGCAATAGGAGTTATTACCTTTGTTCCCTTTTGGAAGTTTGTCAATCTCTTGGATGTAAGAGCAGACATCATAAGCAGATTAGAACTGCTTCCGCTATTAGTCAGAATACCAAAATCCTTCCCAACATACTTTGGGAATTGATGTTCAAAACGAATACCGTTTTCTCCCAATACAAGCCACCCATTTAGCAAGGCTCGTATTGCTTCAACATATTCTTCTGTACCAAAGTAAGGACCAGCATACTGAACAACATCTTGTCCAGCGACCCACTTCTTTGATTCGTTCTTCTTTGTTATGAACTCTTCTACTGCTTTTAAAATTTCTTCCATAATTAATGAATACCCATTCCCCAATCATTCAAGTTTGGAATGTTATATTTTTGAACATTTTCTTTTATAGATTTATACTTAAAACTCTCTTCTACATTATGATTTTCATAAACATTATATGGAACTTTCAATGGAAAATCAAACAATTTAACATCCCAATTAAAATTATTTACAGAAGAATCGTATTCTTTTGCCTGTGTAGTTTTAACTCCAAACTTAAGTTGAGCAACATAATCAGTGACTTTCCAATAGTATTGTTTAACTGCAACTGTTTTTTTGTCTAACCATTGTATGTGTGCAACAAATAACATTGGCTGGTTTATTTTAATGGCTTTTCCGGGATGTGGTAAATGTTCGGAATGTCGTTGTGCATCTTTGAATGCGGTTCTAGAAGAATAAGAACCAATTCTATCGGCTATATGATCTCTCCACTTTCCATCTACTCGTATCTTATTGTAATCTGTATACTGTATCCAATCCATATAAATTAAAGTATCTTTATATGTTTCTAAAATTTGTTCTAATTGTTCTTTAGTCAGATTACCATCAAGATATTCATCTGTATCTAAGCAAATAATTTTACCAGAGTGTTTAAATGCTTCATCATATAATAGTTGCCTATTATTAGATTCTATGGCACATTTATTTTCTATATGTGTATCTGTTCGTAAGACATTCAAAATATTGAATTTATCTTTATTTTCTAACAAATATTCATATGTGCCATCAGTTGAACTGTCATCCATGAAAATAAAAGCATCGGCATATTTTTTCCAATGAGGAAGCATTTCCTTTAAGATAAACAATTCATTTTTCGTAAGTGTGATTTGTATTATCATTTTTGTGTTATTATTGGAAATCCAGAAGACTTTCGATTCATATACATCTGTTTGTCATAATTAGAACCTATTTGCATATTTCTTGCCATTAAACTATCTTGATTTTCAAACCACTTGTGAATAATTGGTCTTCTCTTTATGTGCTTCAGAACTCCTAGTGATTCAAAAACTTCAGTCTGTTCGTTATCACACCATTCTGATTTGTAGTCTGGATGATACACATATCCAAATAAATTATACAATGTCCTTCCAATAATAGGAAGAGTAATTAAAGTTTTATATCCTTCTGGACCTTTAGGATCAAGCCGAGGATCTGTGTCGTAATTTAAACTACCTTTTAAGTCGGGAAAAAAAGAAAACATATCATTGACAATGATATCATCCCAATTGGTTTCAACTGGTTCCATGTCATCTGCCGTAGAAATCAAAATATCCCAAGAACTATCGGGAATATCTCTATTTATGGCATGGATCTTTCCTTTACTTTCACCATAAAAATAAATAACAGTTACATTGTTTGTATTTTTAGATTCTAGGAATTGACGAATATGTTCATTGTTCAATAGCACATCATCATTATCCATGCTAATGATTACTGTTATTTTATGTTTACCAGAAGCCTTATTTAAATAAGAATTCAAATTTGACATAAATTTTTCAGGTCGTTGTCTTGTCGGGTATTTTAATAAAATGTGTTTCATAGTAAAAATCTCACAATACAAAAATCATATTTTCCCATCTATTTTCTATTAATCTATAACCTAATTTTGTGAATTTATCAAATAATAGATGATGCATGTTATCATTCTCTACGCAGATTATTTTGCAGTTATAGTCTCTTGGATTAAACCAATCCTGAAGTGCCAATTTTGCAGAATATCCTTCTACATCTATATTGATAAAATCAAATGTAGGACCAAATTTATTAAGAAGTTCTTTCATTCCTATATGCCCAATATAAACTTTTCTCGGATTTACTGGATCACCTTCTGAGTTAAATTCTTTATTGTTTTCAATTCCTCTCTGTGTCCAACTCTGAATAGTAGAAGAAACAGCACTCATAGGAGAATCATAAAATTCCAACATTCTTTGATCTGTTAATTCTTCTTCTAATACTACGGCTAGATTAACTAATTCTGCTCTCCTCGGTATCATTTTATACATGTCACATAATTTATAAAAGCAATATGAAGAGGGTTCCACAAATACTCCACTCCAATTATTAAATTGTAACATAAGTTGTCGAACATTACTAAATGTCTCTCCATCATATGCACCAATATCTAACAATTTACCAGAAGTAATATTGTTATGTAAAATGTAGTTTATGATTATATCTTGTTCATTGTTTTGCGAATAATTTTTTGTCATATATTATCTCATTTCATTTCGTGATTATCGACCAAATTACGATCAGGCAAATAACCATCAAATTCGTAAATATCTTTTTCTTTATCTACATGTATCTGCTGTCCGACAAAATAAACACCACCATTATTAACTCCACGATGAGTTCCGGGTGGAAATGGTTTTTTAGAAAAAAATGGATCATGTTCAATATAAGTTAATTTATCATTTTTTATTTTATGAGTTAAATATGCAGACATAAAATTCTGGTCTTGTGTTTTTTCTAAAGATGGATTATATCGTTTAATTGCATTAAACATTTCACCTTTAAATTTATCACATTTAAGCCCAAACATTCCTGCTTGTATAAACCAAGCATGGTATGGATGATCTCGCATTATATGAATATCTGCGTCAGATGCAATCCAATCATCTACTGCTAATTTTTCTCTAAAAGAAACTCTAGAGTCAGCATCTCTAAAAATTGCTCGCTGCACATCTATAAAGTCAACAGCCAAAAATCTATTCATTGCTGATCTATTATCACCAATAGATTCTATCTGTATCACATTAGTATTTTTTCTGCTTTTAAGTTCTTCTATGACTTCAGCGGGAACACAAGAATTACAGAAATAATAACATATCCATCCCGGATATACATCTAATGCCAAATCTGCATTATTTATTGCTCCTCTTGTATAGAGAGGATTGTTGCCCCATAAACTAAAAGAAATCACATTTTTCATTTTTATTTTTTCATAAATTGTATCGATTCGGATGTTCTGTCATCATATCGATACAAGTGTAGTATTTTATTTATGTGTGTTTCTGATTTTACTTTAGGATACATCAACAGACACCAAGCAAAATCTTCACCATAAGAAGATACTTCAAGTTTTGCTTGTTTTGCTATGTCTGATTTCCAAAAACACATATGAAAAGGTGGTCGTTTTACATGAGTCATTCCCGGAACATATCTTTCGTTTGGATTGCTCATGTTAAAATTAACTATAAATTGATTGCCATTTACTATGCAATGTTGATCAAAACTTATAACATCGGCTGGTTTTTCTTTTATGGTATTGATAATAGTTGACATGTAATCATCAGTAATATCATCGTCATCATCCATAAAAGCAATCCATTTGCCTCTAGCAGAGTCTAACAGTGATTGTCGTTTTTCACCAATAGTCATACTTTTATTATCAATAAGACAAAGAATTTCAACCTATGGATA
>Ga0181355_1000408_pt1 | contig 18372 bp, 21 predicted proteins | sample Fa13VDMM15DN_FD_130099 | JGI IMG/M metagenome (GOLD analysis project Ga0181355, IMG submission 130099) | Freshwater viral communities from Lake Michigan, USA - Fa13.VD.MM15.D.N | ecosystem: Environmental > Aquatic > Freshwater > Lake | place: USA: Michigan | collected 2013-09-23 | reverse complement strand
GCTGTTGCGCTAGAACCAGGTATTGTACCTTTTACTACAGCAACAACTGGTACAAATATTACATTTGTAGTACCTCAGATGTATAATACCCGTACTCTTCCAGCAACAGGAAATATAACTAATGACCTAACAAATGCTAGAATAGGTATAGTACAGAAGATCTATCATAATAGTGCTATTGCACCATCTACACCCGTAGGTTGGGTATTAGTAGGAGAAGGATTTTATGTACCTAGTACGCTAAATATTATTTATGCAGAATGGGTAGAAGGAACTACAGTTGAATATTGGATAACACAATAAGACTATGGCACATGCACATAGATCAGTAGTAAAGGATCCTGCAAAGGCTTTCATTTCTACCTGGAGAACTAGTACTGTATATACTGGTTCTACTGCCAATAACCAAATTAAACTACCATTGCAGTCAACAGGAACCTATAGGTTTACTGTACAATGGGGTGATGGTACCAGTAACCTTATTACTACTTGGAATCAAGCAGAGACTACTCATACTTATCCAACACCAGGCGATTATACTGTAACGATTACAGGATTCATCAGAGGATGGGACTGGGGTGGAGGCGGTTCAGTAGCACCAGTTACTGGTGATATGCGTAAACTTCTTACAGTTACCCAGTTTGGTTGTCTGCGTTTCGTGACTAACCCAATTAACATAATACCTATACCCGTCTGGGGAGCCTTTTATGGTTGTACAAATCTAAATCTTACGGCTGTACAAGATATGCCTAACTTTAAAGGTTGTACATCAATGATTGGTTTCATAAGAGGATACACGTTGGCTACAGTTAATAACATCAATAAGTGGGACACATCTAAAATACAAGTATTTAGAAACCTATTTAGGGATTCTGTTAACTTTAATGATAATATTGGTAATTGGAATGTAGGTAAGGGTACTAATTTTGTTGCAATGTTTCTTGCATCGTCTTCTGTGGCGATTGGCGGAAAATTTAATAATGGCGGAAGTCCGTCTATAGGTAACTGGGACACTTCAAATGCAACCGATATAGGTAATATGTTCCAATATCAGCCAGTATTTAATCAAAATATTGGAGCATGGGATGTAAGTAATGTAACAAATATGGCCTCAATGTTTTATGGTGTTAGTGTTGCACCATACGGTACATTTGATAATGGAGGTAGTAATTCCATAAACAACTGGAATACTGGTAAAGTTACTTCATTGAGCGCAATGTTTGTGTATCAACCTAATTTTAACAGAAATATAGGTAATTGGGATACATCTAAAGTTACGAATATGGGTGTTATGTTTTATGCATCACCAGTAGATACTATACCCGGTCTATTTAATCAAGATATATCTAATTGGGATACGGGTAATGTTACTACTATGACTCAAATGTTTTACAGACAACCTTACTTTAATCAGGAAATTGGTAAATGGAATGTGGGTAAAGTAACTGATATGAGTTGGATGCTTAGATCACTTTATACTCCTCCGGTTGGAGTACCGGCTGGTAGTTTTAATAATGCAGGGTCTCCATCTATTGGTAATTGGGATACCAGTAATGTAACAACAATGGGCTCAATGTTTGCACAGCAACAGGTGTTTGATCAAAATATTGGTAGCTGGAATATGAGTAAAGTTACCAATATAGGATATATGTTTCAAGATTTTGCATTTAACAATGGCGGTTCACCTTCCATAAACAATTGGGACACTAGTAAGGTTACTAATATGTCTAGAACTTTTCAAGGAGCTCGTACGTTTGATCAGCCTTTAAATAACTGGAACGTGAGTCGTGTAACAGATTTTGTTAACTTCATGAGTGATAGTGGTTTACCAAATGCGTATTCAGTTACAAATTACTCAAATCTGTTAATTGGATGGGCGTCAAGACCTGTTCAACCAAATCGTTCTATTAACTTTAGTACTAATAAATACAATTCTACTGCAGTAGCAGCAAGAGCAATCTTAACATCAGCTCCTAATAACTGGACAATCGTAGACGGAGGATTAATATGAAATACTACTTAGCAACAAATGAGGTGGACGTATTCCACTACGGGGAAATGGAAGATGCTTGTGAGTTCACAACGGGACAACCAGTGTCTTTCCTATATAATACCAAAGAAGAGTTAGTAACTGCATTAATAGGTTATGGGCAAGAGTATCAGGAACCTCAAGTAATTGATTTTATGAATACAGGAGATCCAATCATTAATCTACCCGATGGTGAATTACCAGTTGCAGAACCGGATGAAATGTAGTATATTATAAGTATATATATTTATTAGAATTATGGGATCAGCAGAAGCATGGATGTTCACTACTAAAGATGTTATCTGGATAGTAATGACAATAGGTACAGGATTATCAGCATACTATGCTCTTAAACAAGAGCTAGGAAAGTTGAAAGGGAAGGTAGATAAAGTTGTAAGTGACCTAGACTCCCTAGAACATGACCTAATGACTAAAGAAACAAGCATCTATAATAGAATGGAAATACTTAAAGAAGATCAGAAAGCTGCTCACGAGAAGCTTGATCTAAAGATGGATAACCTTACTACGCACATGACTCAGTTGAGTACTAACATTGCAGAGTTAACAGGATATATAAAGGCTAAGAGAGAAGAAGACGGTAAACGAGCTTAACTCTTAAGTATTAGGTACCCGCCTAGCATACCGTAAGATCTGCTAGCGGGTCTTTTTTTTGTGTAAACATTTGGAGTTTAAACTTTTTATTATATATTTGTTTAAACCTAAATAAGTTACGTAATGGAAAACCAACAGAAAGAGATGTCAAAAGAAGAGATGGCTGAAAGAAAAGCTAAGCTCACACAGTTCTATAAAGAACAAGCAGAGTTTCTTAAAGTACAACTAGTATATGAAACTCTTGTTGCTGATATTGAAGATCAAAGAGCACGTGCAACATTTGCACAAGCTAAGATTGCTCAAATGTTAGCAGGCCCTTCACAAGAAGAACCCTCTAATCCTGAAGAATAATGGCTATAGTAAATCAGGTACGCAAGACTGTTAAGATGGACTTATGGAGTATAGTTAAGTTCCAACTTGCTGTACACTCACATCTTAAGACAATGAATGTATCAGATTTAGATCTTAACTGTTTAACTTTCTTAGCATTATCAGGGGAGACAGAGCTTACTGAGTTCTGTGAAAGCGCTACTAAGAATAAGATTTTTAGTAGTGCTCAGTCAGTAAGAAACGCTGTAACTAAGGCAGAGAAGAAGAATCTTCTTGTAAAGAATGGTAAGAATAGAAAGACAATTACACTGAATCCGGAACTAAACATTCAGATACAAGGTAACATATTATTGGACTATAAATTTGTAAGAGTTGAAACCAAAGAAGTTGAAAGAACTCCTGAAGGAGTTCAGTCAGAAGTTTGATGATCCTGCTTTAACAGAAGATATAGTTCAGCACTACTGGCTACACCTTAGGAAAGCAATGACCAACAAAGAGCACTTTAATTTTTCATTAAAGGGCTTAGGAAATTTCATGATAAATGAGAAAAAGTTAGACCGTGTATTAGCAAAGAGTCATGTGCATCTTAAAAGTTTAAACCCCAAGGAGTTTAAATCCTTTGCTAGATATGATGCTGTTTTGAATAATCATGAACAGCTAGCTAAAATCAAAGATATGATAGTTCAAGAGAATAGAAAAGGTATAACACTAAAAGTAAACAGGGTCAATGCTCAAAAAAATAAAGAAAATCTGGGAGAATAAGTGGCTCATTCTTGAAGGAGTCCTTAACTATTACTTTACTAGAAAGAAGATTAAGCGTGTTGCCTATTGGCGCAATGAGGTATGTAAGACCTGTCCTCTTTTTGATTCAGAAGGATCTAAGTGTGAGGTGCCTGGAACACAGCCTTGTTGTGGTGATTGCGGATGCTCTCTTAAGTATAAGACTTATAGCATGTCTTCATCCTGCCCACAAGGTAGGTGGTTTGCTTTAATGACAGAAGAAGAAGAAGATGATATGAATGCTAAACTAGAAAATCATGGCAATACTATTTAAAGCTGATACCCATAGTTATACAAGTATAGATCCTAGTGAGAATATCATATGGACTAGTGTAACAGGTATTATATCTAAGCATAAGAAACCATTTGATGCTGATGCAATAGCTGCTAAATCCATTAAGAATAAAAGAAGCAAATGGTATGGTATGTCAGAAGCTGATGTTAAAGAAGCTTGGAGAAATGAATCACAAAAAGCTGTTAATCTTGGTACATGGTATCATAACCAAAGAGAGCTTGCTTATACATCATGTAGCACCATAGAAAAAGATGGTTGTATAGTACCTATTTTTAAACCCATTGAAATTGATGGAATAAAGAATGCACCGGATCAAAAACTTGTAGAAGGTATATATCCTGAGCATATGACGTATCTTAAGAGTGCGGGGCTATGCGGTCAAGCAGATAGAATAGAAGTAATTAATGGAAAGGTCAACATATATGATTACAAAACTAATAAAGAAATCAAAACAGAGTCTTACGTTAATTGGGAAGGAGTTAGTGATAGAATGCTTCCTCCACTCAATCATCTGGATGATTGTAATCTTAACCATTATGCATTACAGTTAAGTTTTTATATGTATATGATTCTTAAACATAACCCTAAGCTTAAACCTGGGAAGATGGTTATAGAACATATCTTATTTGAAGAAGCTGGTAAAGATGCTTATGATAATAGAGTTGTACTATATGATATGTCAGGAGAACCTGTTGTAAACTCAGTTGTAGAATATGAGGCACCTTACCTTAAGAATGAAGTGATAAGTATAATAAACCTATTAAAAGATGCTAGTTAAGTTATTTGATATACAGGATGGGGTGATGGTACCGAGTGAAAGCTGTTATACATTACCTACACTTAGAAGAATTATGGATGAGTATCCTGAGAATTACATAAAAGTATATCAGTATTTATTCTATATGAGTTGTCCGAACCCAGACATTAACCCTTTTTTCCATATTGCAGATGATGATAAGGAAGAGTTTGTACTAGTTGAGATAGATGCAGATTTTACTTCTGAGGATGATTTTATTCCAGGAGCCTTAGAATTCTGTAAGAAATTATATGAAACACCAACATCTAGAGCTTACAATGGTATCAAGCAAATGCTTGATAGACTTGGTAAGTATATGGAGGTAACCAATATAACTGATGGTAGAGATGGTAACTTAACAGCACTTATAAATGCAGCAGCAAAATACCAACAGATACGTGATGCTTATAAGGGTGCTTATAAAGATCTTCAAGAAGAACAAGGGGGTCGCGCACGCGGGGGCGCAGGACTTGCCTATGATCAAATGTAATTAATATGCTACAACAAACAGACATAGAAATTCCTACATGGGAAAATGGAGAGTGGTCAGTGACTAACTTTCCTACCCGTGATGATTTCAAGGACTTTGTATTTAGCATATTCAAAGAGCCAGGTCAGTATGAGTTTGATGAGACTAGTAAGATGTTTAATGAACAAGCTAGACATTTTAATGAGTTTAACTTTTATTGTAAAGCACCACAAGGAACTAAAGATTTTATAGTATTTTGGAATGACCAGAAGAATAAATGCAGGGTGGGAGCTATCTATAAAAATAATGGTAATGCTTGGTATATACCACGTGACTATTATATGTGGTTAAACTTTCTACCTATCTTCAATAAAGAGATTCAAAAGTTTGGTTTTGCTGATGTAAGAGATGCTCAGTATCACTTAGCCCTATATGAATGTCTAGCAGAGTTACATTATAGACATGCTGCTATTTTAAAGAAACGTCAGATTGCATCATCATACTACCATGCGGGTAAGTTAATTAATCAGATCTGGTTTGAGGAAGGAGTTACCCTTAAGATGGGGGCTAGTCTTAAAGACTATATCAATGAGAAAGGTACTTGGAAATTCCTTAATGAATATGAGGCTTTCTTAAATCAGCACACAGCTTGGTACCGTCCTATGAACCCTAACAAGGTCATGATGTGGCAGCAGAAGATTGAGACTACTACAGGTATTCAGAAACGTAAAACAGAGATAGGACTTAAAGGTGTAATGCAAGGTATGTCTTTTGAGAAGGACCCTACTAATGGTGTAGGTGGACCGTGTAAATACTTCTTTCATGAGGAGGCTGGTATTGCACCTAAGATGGATACAACATTTGAGTACATTAGACCTGCTATGAAATCAGGATTCATGACCACTGGAATGTTTATTGCGGCAGGTTCTGTGGGTGATTTGTCTCAGTGTGACCCACTTAAGAAAATGATCACTAGACCAGATGCTAATGATATATATTCAGTTGAATCTAATCTTATTGATGAGACAGGTATTTCTGGCAGAACCGGATTATTTATCCCTGAGCAATGGTCGATGCCTCCCTTTATTGATGGGTATGGTAACTCTAAAGTAGAAGAAGCTCTTATTGCATTAGATGAACAGTTTGCTGAATGGAAGAGAGAGCTTGCTCCTCAAGAATATCAACTTCGTATATCTCAGCACCCTAGAAATATTAAAGAAGCATTTGATTTTAGAACAGTGTCAATGTTCCCACAGCATTTGGTTACTGCTCAGATTCGTAGAATTGAGGACAAATCATATCCATATGAGTATCTAGATATTTATAGAAGTGATAAAGGAGATGTATCTGTAGCAGATACAAATAAGCTACCCATAGTAGAATTTCCCATTACAAAAACTACTGAGGATAAAACTGGAGTGCTTGTAGTATATGAGCGCCCTGTTAAAGATCCTGAGTTTGGGATGTACTATGCAAGCGTTGACCCCGTGGGTGAAGGAAAAACCACAACATCAGAATCTCTATGCTCTATATATGTATACAAAACTCCTGTAGAAGTAACTAAAAATGATGGTGAACTTGTTGAGACTTATATAGAACAAGATAAAATTGTAGCTGCTTGGTGTGGGCGTTTTGATGATATTAATAAAACACATGAGAGATTAGAACTTATCATTGAGTGGTATAACGCATGGACTATTGTTGAGAATAATATTAGTCAGTTTATCAATTATATGATGTTTAGAAAAAAACAGAAGTATCTTGTACCCAGATCTCAGATATTATTTCTAAAAGACATTGGCGCTAATGCTAACGTGTTCCAAGAATATGGTTGGAGAAATACAGGAACTTTATTTAAAAGTCATATGTTAAGTTATGCTATTGACTTTCTAAAAGAAGAGTTACATGAAGAAACTACCAAGGATGGTAAGATAGTTAAGACAACCTATGGTATAGAGCGTATTCCAGACATTATGTTACTCAGAGAAATGATGGCATATAGAGATGGAGTTAACGTGGATAGACTTGTATCATTTGCAGCTTTAGTGGCTTTTGCTAAAGTACAACAGGCAAATAGAGGTTATAAAAAGCGCTATGAAGAAACTGGAGCGGGAAAAAACTTGGATAACCGCAATAATTTCAGTAAATTAAATAAGAGCCCGTTCCGTCACATGGGTGGTGGCGGGCATAAGTTTGAGGGTATGCCAATGCCCCGTTCAGCATTTAAAAATTTAAGATAGTATGCAGGTATATAACGCAATGCAGTTAAAGAATGGCGCTAAGGGTGAGTACAACCGTATGGGTACTCTTAATCAGCCTATTCAGTTTTTACCAAAATCTAAGAAAGACCAGGAATGGGCTGCTTGGAATCTTGACTGGCTAGAGTGGGAAGGCCTCAAGCATGTGCGCAGAAATGCCCGCAGACTTATGAAAAACTATAAACTTGCAAAAGGTATTATAGATAAGACTGACTATATAGTAGAAGAAGATAATGAATATGCTGATCTTATTGATACTTTAACTAAAGAGGATGCATCAGCCCTAGAACTTAAATTCTATCCTATTGTACCTAATGTAATTAATACATTAGTTGCTGAGTTTGCTAAAAGAAATACTCGTGTAACTTATACTGCTGTAGATGAGACCTCATATAATGAGATGCTTGAGCTTAAAAGAAGTCAAGTAGAACAATCTCTTCTTTTTGAAGCTGAACAGAAAATGGCTATGAAATTAGCTGAGATGGAGGCTGATCCAAATTCAGAAGATTTCAAACAACAAATGAGTCCTGATAACTTAAAGTCTCTTCCAGAGATTCAACAGTTTTTTAATAAGGATTATAGAAGCATGGTAGAGCAGTGGTCAGAGCACCAACACCGTGTAGATGTAGAAAGATTTAGAATGGATGAGTTAGAAGAGCGTGGCTTCCGTGACATGCTTATCACAGATAGAGAGTTCTGGCACTTCCGTATGCTTGAAGATGATTATGATGTAGAGTTATGGAACCCGGTTCTTACCTTCTACCATAAGTCTCCAGACAACCGCTATATATCTCAGTCACAATGGGTTGGTAAGTTTGACATGATGACTGTTGCAGATGTTATTGACCGCTATGGTTGGTTGATGACAGAGGATCAGATGAAAGCATTAGAGCTTATCTATCCTGTAAGATCTGCTGGTTATCCTATTCAAGGTTATCAGAATGACGGAGCTTACTATGATGCTACTAAGTCTCATGATTGGAATACTAAGATGCCTTCATTAGGTTACCGTCAGTTTACATCTATGTGGGATAATGCAAAGTATGGTGGAGATATAGTAAACTGGATTATGATGAGTAGTGAAGACTACTTTGATATGGGTATGAGTAACATGTTACGTGTTACATCTGTATATTGGAAGTCACAACGCAGAGTTGGTCACCTTACACGTATCTCTGATAATGGTAATATCAATCAAGATATTATTGATGAGACATATAAGGTTACAGATAAACCTGTTTATGATACCAACATTATTAAGAATAAGACTAAGGATAACTTAGTATTTGGTGAACATATAGACTGGATCTGGATTAATGAGGTATGGGGTGGTGTTAAAATTGGACCCAACCGTCCTACATTCTGGGGAAGTAATAACCCTGGCGGTATCAACCCTATCTACTTAGGTATAAATCAAAACTTGATTAACCCCCTCAAGTTCCAATTTAAAGGTGACAACTCAATGTATGGTTGTAAGTTACCTGTAGAAGGATCTGTGTTTACGGACCGTAATACAAGATCTACTTCTCTAGTAGACCTAATGAAACCATTCCAGATTGGATACAATATTGTAAATAACCAGATTGCTGACATCCTTGTAGATGAATTAGGAACTGTTATCTTACTGGATCAGAACGCTTTACCAAGACACTCACTAGGAGAAGATTGGGGAAAGAACAACTTAGCAAAAGCTTATGTGGCAATGAAGAACTTCCAGATGTTACCATTGGATACTTCTATTACCAACACAGAGAATGCACTTTCTTTCCAACACTATCAGAAGCTTGACCTTGAACAAACTAACCGTTTAATGTCTCGTATTCAGTTAGCTAACTATTTTAAACAACAGGCCTTTGAGGTAATTGGTATTACTCCACAGCGTTTAGGACAACAGATTGGACAACAAACTGCTACAGGAGTTGAACAATCAGTTAATGCAAGTTATGCTCAAACTGAGACATACTTCATACAACACTGTGATTACTTGATGCCTCGTGTACACCAGATGCGTACAGACCTAGCTCAGCACTACCAGTCTACTAAGCCCTCTACAAGATTACAGTATATTACCGGAATGGATGAGCGTAAGAACTTTGAGATCAATGGTACTGACTTATTACTAAGAGATCTTAATATCTTCTGCACTACCAAAGCTAATCATAGAGCTATGTTAGAACAATTGAAGCAGATTGCTATTCAGAATAATACAACAGGTGCCTCTATATTTGACATAGGTAATGTTATTAAATCTGAGTCTATTGCTGAAGTAACTCATATTCTTAAAGAAGCTGAGAAGAAACAACAAGCTGAGAAACAACAACAAATGCAGTCTCAACAACAAATGCAAGATCAGATGTTACAAGCTAAGGCTCAGGAAGCTAAGATGAAGATGGAGTTTGAAGCTGCTGAGAATCAGAAAGATAGAGAAGCTGGTATCATGGAAGCTCAGATTAAAGCTGCTGGTTATAGTGCTATGCAGGATACTAATAAAAATGAACAGAATGACTATGTAGATTACATGAACAATCTACAGAAAACAGATCAGTATCAAGAAACTATGAACCTTGACCAGCAGAAAGAAGCATCTAAAGAGAATGCTCATAGAGATAAAATGAATATGGAGCAGCAAAAGTTAAATACTCAACGTGAGATTGCACAGACTCAAATGGAGATTGCACGTGAGAATAAGAATAAGTATGACAAGGAATCTCAAAAGAAAAAGAAAGAGAAATAAACTTTAGCGATATAATGCAGACTAATAAATAATTCATGCTAATTTACAAAGTTTAAACTCTTATTTTTGTGTATATTATTATTGTAGACTAAAAACCAACACTCATGGCTACTGAAGAAAAAACCAACCAAGAAACAACCTCTATTGAACAAGTAGAGATGAACCTAGATGAAATTCTAGGTACACCGGGTGCAGAAAACGTTATGCTCCCTGAGACAGAGAAGAAGCCTAGTATGTTTACTCAGCCTTCTACCGATCTCTCTTTCCTTGAAAATGATCCTGAAGAAGAAAGCTCAGAATCAGATGAAAAAAAGAAACCCGTAGAAAACCCTGCAGATGTACTTAAAGAACTTGACAAAGAGTTCTTAGGTGGATCTGAAGAGAATGACCAGGAAGACAATCAACCAAAACCAGGACGCCCTAAAGTAGATAAAAGTGGGTTAAGCAAATTGTTTAACAAGCTTATTGAAAAGGGACAGATTGTACCATTTGAAGATGACAAGTCTTTAGATGACTACACTGAAAAGGATTTTGAAGAACTCTTAGAAGCAAACATTGCTGATAAAGAGAATCAGATCCGTCAATCTACTCCTGTTGAATTTTTTGATTCACTTCCAGAAGAACTACAGGTAGCTGCAAAATATGTAGCAGATGGTGGGGAAGATCTTAAAGGATTGTTCCGCGTACTGTCTGAGGTAGAAGAACACCGTCAACTTGATCCAAAGGATACCAAGGACCAAGAACAAATCATACGGGAATACCTTAGAGCTACAAGCTTTGGTAATGATGAAGAGATTGATGAAGAGATCTATGGTTGGAAAGACCGTGGAGATTTAGAAGCAAAGGCTCTTAAGTTCAAACCAAAGTTGGATAAAATGCAGGAGCACATTGTAGCGCAGAAACTTGCACAGCAAGAGAACATGCGTAAACAACAAACCGCAGCAGCAAACGCTTACATGCAAAATGTGTATAATACATTAAATGCAGGTGAGGTTAATGGGATTAAGATAGATAAGAAGACTCAAGGTATGTTATACACTGGTCTTGTACAACCTAACTACCCATCTATCTCTGGTAAGCAAACTAATATGTTAGGTCACCTATTGGAGAAATACCAGTATGTAGAACCTGATTATAATAAAATTGCTAAGGTACTTTGGTTACTCGCTGATGAAGAAGGATATGAAGCAAGAGTAAAGGAACAAGGCAAAAATGCACAAGTGGAGAAGACAGTACGTCAGCTTAAGACTGAACAAGCTAAGATGGCAAGCAGTACTCCAGTTGTAGAACAAGAAGAAACAACACAAAGAAAAATCCCACGCAGTGGTAATTTCTTTAAAAGATAATTAACTAACCCTTAAATAAACAAAAAAAACATGGCAACTCCAGTTTTAAACAATGGTATATTTCTACGAGATACCAACTACGCAGCTAGTTCACACGTAGATTCTTACCACTTGGTTAACATGCTCAAGAACGCTGAACCTATGGACTTAGGACCAGTGGATCTTTGGGCAATGGCGCAAAAGGTAGAAATGCCTTTATACCAAATGTCTAGCTTTGGTGGAAAGAACGTAATTAATGTTAATAATGCTCGTGGAGAGTACAAGTGGCAGACGCCAGTTGTAATGGATCTTCCTTACATTGTTGACTTAGAAGAGAATGGTGGTTCATTTGACAACGTAGGTGTTGACGGACAAACCTTCCAAATCAAAATCTCACGCAGAGAATTTGGACATGGTGATATCATCACTTATGACAAGTACAACGGTGCTGAGATGTACATCACTGCAGATGATATTATTCCTCTAGGTGATGCTTTCTTATACACAGTTCAATTGGTGAACAATGATTCATCTTATGGACTTAGTGCAGATTACTTAACTCCTGGTACTAAGCTTTACCGTAAAGGTTCTGCTCGTGGTGAGTACGGAGAGCGTTTCTCTGACATTGTAACTGCTACTGGTTTCCGTGAATTCTACAACTTCGTAGGAGGATCAGAAGCACACGTACACTATTCTGTATCTTCTCGCGCTGATCTTATGATCAAAGGTGGAATGAAAGCAGATGGTACTGTACCTGTAGTAGAGATCTGGCGTAACTTTGACAAAACAACTGATCCAGCTGTAACTAGTCTTGAGACTATGGTTTCACGCATGGGTAAGGATTATGTTAAGCGTGCTATGGATAATGGTTCATTATCTCGTACATTCTTGACTGCAATGGAAGCAGCTCACTTGACTAAAGTAGCAACTGACATTGAGACTTACTTAATGTGGGGACAAGGTGGACGTGTACGTCAAGATGGTCCAGATGACATCCGTTTGTCTGTGGGTCTTTGGAGACAGTTAGATAACTCATTCAAGCGTATCTACAACAAGTCTAACTTCAACTTGGATTTATTCCGTTCAGAGATTTATAACTTCTATGCTGGTAAGGTTGACTTTCAAGGTCCAGACCCTAAGCGTCAGTTGATTGTACAAACTGGTATGGGTGGTATGCGTATGGTTAATGAGGCAATCAAGCGTGAGGCAATGTCTTCAGGTTTGTTGATCCAAGCTCATGACATCGGAGCAATCACTGGTTCAGGTATGGATTTGAACTTTGGATTTGCTTACACTTCTTATGTTATCCCATTCTTGGCTAACGTTAAGTTTGTGTTGAATCCAGCGTTTGACAACTTACATACAAATGACATTGAAAACCCAATCATTGATGGTTTCCCATTGTCTTCTTATTCATTCATCATTTTTGATATCACTGACAACACTAATGACAACATCTACTTGTTGAAATTAGATTGGGATAACCAATTGAAGTGGTGGTACCAGAACGGAACTATGGATTACATGGGACGTACCCAAGGTTTCCAAAGCTCTGGACAGTTTAACGGATACCGTGTATACATGTCTCAAACAATGCCTGCGATCTGGGTTAAAGACCCAACCAAAGTATTGAAGATTGTTATGCGTAACCCAATCACTGGTGGATCATTCTAATCATAAATAATCTGTAAACAGGGGGAGGGTAAAATCTCCCCCTTTTTTACTACTTTTACAAAAACCAATAAAAAACAAAAACCAACCGTTATGAGCAGCTTTACACTTGTAGAAACTAAGTTTAATAATAAACGCAGCCCTTTGGCTGTAAAACCTTATTTTGATGGGAAACTATCTAATATGGGTCTTGAGCAGTATGGACTTTCTCTATTTGAGGGAGTAACACACTTTGAACAATTAGCATGTCTTGAGAACAATGGCGTTAAGCGTTATGTTACAGGACTTAATGAGTTTGCTCCAGACATAAGAAATATTCCAGATCCTGAAGTACGTGCTGCTAAGATCATGGACATAAGAAAGACTATATGCGAGCTTGAGCAAATGCTAGCATCTAATGTTCTTGACCCAGAAGATAAAGACTTTTGGAGTAAAGTAGAATTGCTAAGACCAGACAATGATGATTTCTGGGGAAAGATTGACATGAAGTGTGGTAATACCCCAATCTATTTGGATCCAAATGATCCTTATGATATGGTTAAGATCTGTGCTATTAATGCAGGAGGTTTTAGTATTATTGCAAGAAGCTATGAAGATGCACGTTCACGTCAACAAGCACCAAAGTTTTACTTAGATAAGTATGAAGAAACTGTATCTACTAAAACTGAAACTAAGAAATTACGTAACAAGGCACTTGCTGAGTTGCAGAAATTGTTTGATAAGAATACAAATAAACTGTTATATGTAGCTAAGGTAGTTGACGTAGCAGGTGCTCAGTATAAGAAGAATACTTCAAATGATGTAATCTATGACAGCATGGATGGATTCATTACAGGGGAAGGAACTGAGAAATCTGGAAACCGTGCAGCACAAAACTTCTTAGATGCATGTGCGCTAGATATGGAAACTTTAAAACTACGCTGTGTTGTAAAAGATGCTGTGTACTATAAAGTTGTTATTGCAAAAGCAGATGGATTTATCTATCACAAGGATAGTGCATCTCTTTTAGGAAGAACCCAGGCGGATGTTGTTGAGTATCTTAAGAATCCATTGAATGATGAACTTCTTCAAGATATTACAAAAAAAGTGGAGAAGTATTGGAATTCTTAATTAACTTAGTATAAACAATATATATTTAAAACAATGCCTCCAAAGAATCCAGTTAGGGCAGCCAGACAGGCTGGTAGACAAGAAGTAAAAACTGCTAGACAAAGTAATAGAGTAGCTAACATACAAGCTAGAACAGCTACCAAAGTAGCTAGAATAACTAGTGGTCCTACTCCTAAGCAAGCATCAAAGTCTGCTACTAAAACTGCAGTAACGCCTACCCCTGCTTCTAAAGCATCTACTCCTAAAGCAAGACCTGGTATCAAAGGTAGATTGGCTGAAGCTGCTTATAACAGAAAAGCTAAGAAAACTGTTTTTGATCCATCTAAATCTAAACCTGCTGCAAAATTACCAGCATCTGCTGCTCCAGCAACTAAACTCAATATCACTAATGATATGAGAGGTACATTGAAAGATATGCCTGCTGATACAAGAACAGCTAAGGTTAACAAGATGAAAGCTGATGATGCCAAAAAGAAGCAAGAGGCAGCTAAGAAAAAGGAGGCAACTAAGAAAAAAGATGGTTACGGATATGTACCTGAGATGTTCTTAGATCCTAAGAAAGGTGAGACCCGTCAAAATACTTTACCTTATACTTTTACTGATAAGGCTAAAGCTGATGCTTCTAAGAAAGCTTTAAAAGATGCCATAGGTAAAGTACCTTTTGGAAAAAAGAAAGCTGATACAGGGCCTTATGGACCATCTTCTAAGAATGACTATATAGGTATTCAGAATTTTGACCGTATGAAAAATAATGCATACGGACAAGCTCCTGAGGGACCTGCTAAAAAAATAGACTACATCAGAAAGAGACGTGGTGGAACAACTAAACGTAAATAATAATATATAATACAATGCCTAAAAATCCTGTACGCGCAGCTAGACAATCTGGAAGACAAGAAGTCCGTGCTGCTAAGCAAACATCAAAAGTTGCTAAAATCCAAAGTAAAACCCAGACTAAACTTGCTAAAATCCAAGGACGTTCTGGAACTCCTGCTGCTGCAGCTACAACAGCACCAAAGTTTAAAACAGCTGCTGAGTTAAAGTCAACTATTAAAATGCCAGACTTTAAAGCTCGTGCTGTAGAAATGGCAAAGGAAAAAGCTAAAGCAAATGGTACAGGCTCTAAAGCTCCTGTTGCTAAGTCTACCCCTAAGAGTTCTCCTAGTAAAACACCAGCTCCTAAAGCTAAGACACCTGCTCCGGCACCTGCTCCAGTTAAAAAACAAGAAGAAACAGGACCGTATGTAATTAGTAAGGGGTATGATAATGCCGTTAAAAAAGCTAAAGAAAATGCTAAAGGTGCATATCTTACTCTTCCTCAATACAGAAACAAAGATCAGCAGATTCAAGTTAAGATGGATAAGAAGAAAGAAGTTCGTAAACAACTTCAGTCTTTTATGCCTAATGGTAAGAAAGCAATGGGCGGAGGCATCAAAGGTAAAAAGTGTTAATAATAAAAAATAATATAATATGAAAGCTTCAGGTAAAGGAGTTGGTTGTAAAACTAACCCAAACAGCAAATCAGTATTTAACTATACTCCTACTTCATTAGGTAAGTCATCTGGTGGTGTGAACACACCGCTTAAAGCTACTAAGGTATCTGCTGGCAAGTCTTCAGGAGGTGTGAACAAACCAGTTCCTACACCTAAGAGACAAGGTGCTTCGCAAATGCGTAGAGGTTACTAAGATGAATCAGATATTAAATAATACTGAGAAGAACAAATTAATAGGTGCTTCAAAGTCCCCTGCCTATAAACGAGGCGGGGCTTTGACATCTAGTTACCCCACTAAAAAAAGCGGCTGTGGCTGCAATAAGAAGTAATGCCTAAAGATGCTTGCTATAGTAAAGTAAAAGCACAGTATGCTGTGTTTCCTTCAGCGAGGGCTTCTCAAGCTATTGCTAAATGTAGAAAGGGATCAGGTACTGTTAGAAAAACTAAAGCTGGTTCTGATCTAAAAAGATGGGAATCTGAAAAATGGCAAGACACTAAAAGTGGTAAAGCTTGCGGAGCCGGTGGTAAGAATGAATATTGCAGACCTACCAAGAAAGTATCTAAGGATACCCCCAAAACTAAATATGAACTTACTCCATCTAAACTAGCTTCTAAGAAAGCTGAGAAGTCAAGAGTTGGGATGGGAGCAAGAGTTAAAAAAGCATAAGCAATGGCAAAAACACCAGCTTGGACTCGCAAAGAAGGTAAAGATCCTAAAGGCGGACTTAATAAAAAAGGAGTAGCTTCTTACAGAGCTGCTAACCCTGGTTCTAAATTACAGACAGCTGTAACTACTAAACCATCTAAGTTAAAAGCTGGTAGTAAGGATGCTAACAGAAGAAAAAGTTTTTGTGCTAGAATGTCTGGTATGCCCGGACCTATGAAAGATGAGAAAGGTAAACCAACAAGGAAAGCCTTATCACTTAGAAAATGGAATTGCTAAATATTAAAACTTATATACAATGAGAAACGCAGCTAAAATAGGTGGTACTGTTACTAAAAAGAAAAAGTATTATGATGGTGGTGGCACAGGAGATCCTAAAAAATCTACTACTGGTACACCCCCACCTACTCCTAGTATGGGAAAACCAATACCAGCAGGACCTGGTGTAAGAACACGTCCTCTTACACCACCTTCGTCAAAACAATCAAGAATAGCAGAACCTCCTGTTCAAACTTCTCAAGATCGTTGGAAAGCAGAGGAGGCTGCTCGTAAAGCTGCTGCTAAAGCTGCACGTGAAAAAGCAAATAATGCTGCTTTTAATGAGAGAATGGACCAACTAAGCAAGGAGGCAGGTAAAACTAAAACACCAAAGCCTTACACGGGAGTAACAGGCTACAGCAAAGGTGGTAGGGTTAAAAAGAAAATGGCTAGTGGCGGTGCTGTTATACAATCCCCTATTCAAACACGTCTAGGTAATAAACCAATTGCTGGTGGTAACATGGCTAAAGGTGGCGCACTTAAGAAAGTTAATCCTATAGTTAATCCTGGTCTTGCTGAGCTTCCAACACCAGTAAGAAATAAGATGGGTTACATGAAGAAGGGTGGAGCACATCCTGGATTTAAAGCAGTACAAGCAAAGATTGCTGCTAAGCAAGGAGTATCTAAAAAAGCTGCCGGAGCTATCTTAGCTGCAGGCGCACGTAAGGCATCTGCTAAAGCAAAAGCTACTAACCCAAGATTAAAAAGAGTTAAAGGATAATGAAAGCTGCAAAGAAGATTCACCCAATTGCACACTTTACTAATAGTAAAGTTGAAGCCTATAAGAAAGCTAATGCTTCAATGCAAGCTTTTAAAAAGTCATTAACTAAAAAAGAGAATGGTGGTCCTTTTGATGGTATTCTTCCAGCTCCTAATATCGGTGGTCCACCTTCTACACCAAGAGAATCTAAACCACTTGATGCTAGCTTTAGAGTTGGATCTTTTAGTGGTGGTATGAAGACTAATCTAAATGCAGATAAACCTCTAGATACAGCTACTTATAAATTAGGTTATACTGGTAAAAAAGGATTTGGTGTAAATGCTGGTTATGATACAAAAGAGAAAAAAGTTAATGCTGGTGTAAGTTATGAAGGTACCCTAGGAAAGAATAAGAAAGTTCCTATAAAGGTAGATGTTAGTTATAACAAATCTAAAGTGGGCGGTACCATTAAAAAAGGCAAAAGCAAAAAATAATGAACAACACAACCTTACAGCTTAAAATTAAGCAGAGACTCAATAAACTTGATAGCCAAGACTTTGACAACATACAGTGTTGGCAAATGGTTGAGGCTTTCAATAAGGGTCAGGTTGAATGGGTAAGACGTCAGATTCAAGGATTGAACATTACCAAAACTGGTGATGAGCAAACTACTATGCGTGTTGATGACTTACAAAGATTGCTTATAGAAGAGAGATTAGATATGAATTCTAGAGATACCTACTATGAGTCAGGTATACTACCATCTAATTACATGTACTATAAGAAAG
>Ga0181355_1000405_pt1 | contig 18387 bp, 33 predicted proteins | sample Fa13VDMM15DN_FD_130099 | JGI IMG/M metagenome (GOLD analysis project Ga0181355, IMG submission 130099) | Freshwater viral communities from Lake Michigan, USA - Fa13.VD.MM15.D.N | ecosystem: Environmental > Aquatic > Freshwater > Lake | place: USA: Michigan | collected 2013-09-23 | reverse complement strand
GAATGGTGGTTTACCAACAATAGAACCACGCGTAAGTGCAATTCTAAAAACTAGAAACCAACAATAACCCGGGGCAAGCTGCAAAGGATCAAGGGAAACCACCGCCGCCGAGCAAAACCCCGGGGCATCGGGGCAGAGATAACTCCGTCCCGAATTGTAGGGCGTGCATAATTATGCAGCGCATTGCATAAGTATGCATCGTTGAATCTTAAAGAATTATAAGGTTTAAAAACTTGCTAATTAGTGCCGGGGCGCGTACAGTATAGATTAGAGCGTTAAGCTCTACTTACCAAACCTTAGGAGGTTTAAATTATGAGTAACACACAGAAAGTAGAAAGAGAAAAGACATGCGCAGAGCGTATATCAAACCAATTAGCAGGAGAAGAAGAGAACTTGAAAGAGATTTATGAAGCTATGGACAGAGCACGCGATGAAGATGACTCACAGAAAGAGGATGACGCTTATGAGGCTTTAAACAATTACGCTTTAGGAATTAACACTATTAAAGAAACGACCATCACTTTGTCATGGGGTGGCCCAGCCTCTTACCTAGAGGTATTACACGATGGGACAGAAATAACTCAGTTAACTTATCGTTTTTCAGATTGGTTCGATACAGCAACGGAAATAATTTATGATGAGGAGAGCAGCCTCTATCGTTACGCCCAGGAGATTATAAATATACAGGAGGGGGCGTACTAATGAGTAACAACCAAGATAAAAAGATTCACTATTGGAGCGACATCGCAGCATTAACTCACGCTACACAAGTTAAGGAGTTCGGATTCTGTACCTGTGAAGAACAAGAAGAGTTCCCTTTTCAAGATTGCCCTAAGAACTAACAAGCTGACGCCCTACCCGAGAGGGTGGGGCGCTTGGCTTGCTCTTCTTTAGCTTGGCCTTTGCCTTTACGTGTGAGGACGAGCCACGCCCTACGGTGTCACCCGACACAAACCCTACGCCTTGCCGCGCTTGGCCTTTGCCTTTACGTGTGAGGACGAGCCACGCCCTACGGTGCGTGCACTGCGCCACGCCATAAGCAGCGCCAGCTGTTCATCGTTGAAAATTAAAAGGTAAGCTGCCTCTGTGTTGCCTTCCTTGACTAACTCGGAGATGATGTGAGGACGAGCCACGCCCCTAGTTAGATTGAGAACATATATCCGCATCTCTTTGGCGTTAAGTAACTCTTCTCGGTGGGCCTTCTTAACCTTTGCCAGTTGGGCTCTCAAAGCCTTTGACAAGCGAGGACGAGCCACCGGGTTCATATTGTCAGGGTGTAAGCCATACGCGATTAGCAGTGGCGTTAGATCTTCTTCAGTCATCATACCTCAGGCAACCCAGTACCCTTAGAGTTTGGAGCAGGCAAGAAGTTACGATCAAGTATCGCAGCAAGCCATGGGGTATCTTCTAATCTATCTTTCAGCTTGACTAAAGCTCGCATCGTTTCTCTCCTCATTGTTTGGTCAGAGCAACCCATCATACGAGAAGCCTCAGCATAAGTTATCTGACCGAGGACACACATTTCAATAGCAGCCCTTTGTCTATCAGGTAACTCAGCTAACAGGGTATCAAGTACTAAAGCTGCACTGTCCTCGTTAATCTCGTCATTGGTAAAGTAGTTATCTTTGTAAGATAGGTCACTGGCTAGTACTCCACTGTCAGCACGACTAGGATCATAGGGCATTGACTTCTTCTTATTCATAATGGTTATGTGCCTTGCTTTTGTATCACTCGCTGATACAGTATACAACGTACGTCATTTACAACTCCTAAGGTTATCGATGTACGTAGAGTAGCCCTCAGTTTTTAACTGGGGGTTATTCTTTTTCCTCGGGGTATTCAGGGGTTGACATTTCCTTTTCCCGTGCTGTAGCCTAAAGGCATACAGACACGAGGAAAATGAAACTTTTGTATGCACAAACACCCCCATTTATACCAATTTATGGGAAAGACACGCTCATCTTTCCACAATCCAACACAAACAACTAACCAATTGATTTTCCTAAACACAGGAAAATGACCCTTCACTTTCCGAAAATGAAATGATATAAATATAGTACAAAACGGACACTAAAAAATATCAAGTAACACTCAAATAAACCAAGACACCTTACAAATATGGCTAAACAATCTAATGAAAACAGACCTTGCAAAGTAATCAAATGTGGTTTCCCATCAAGAAAACTACAACTATGTGATGCACACTGGATGCAACAAAGACTAGGTATTGAACTTAGACCAGTACGTAGAACTCGTAAAGTACTAAAAAAATTACAACTACTATACAGTAACGATAGCAACTGTACTAATTGTAATTGTAGGGAAAGTGTATGAGTAACCTTGAATACAAGGCAACACTAGCAATTACCTATCTAATGCTCACTGAAGCCAGTAACGAGGCTCTACAAGCCCTTCAAGAGCCTGACAACGATACCATAGAAGAGACCATCTATGATACTATCAGCACCACAACAGATAGAGCTAGAGAAGAAGCAGCTATTATATCTGAGGGGCTAACTGACGATCAGAGAGAGACACTTATACAGATACACCAGGGTTGGGTACTTAAACTTGATGACCTAATTGATACGGTAAGGAGATTAGCTTGACACTAACACATGGTTCTTTATTCTCAGGAGTTGGCGGCTTTGATATGGGCGCTGACAATGCAGGTATGATAAGCAAATGGCAATGCGAGTTAGCAAGCAAGCCAAGGTCAGTACTGAAAAAGCATTGGTCTAACCTTAAACAATACATTGATGTTAACGATGTCAAAGGCGATGAGATAGAAGCTGTAGATGTAATTAGTTTTGGTAGTCCTTGTCAGGATTTATCAATAGCAGGTAAAAGAAAAGGATTAGAAGGAGATAGATCAGGTCTCTTTCATCAAGCAATACGAATAGCAAAGGAGATGCAAGATGCCACAGAAGGACAGTACCCAAGATTCCTTATTTGGGAAAACGTTAGAGGAGCACTTAGTTCCAACGAAGGAAAAGACTTTGAAAAAGTCATCGAAGAAATGGGAAAACTCGGGGCAGTGGACATCAGCTGGCGGATACTCAACGCCGCTAACTTCGGACCGCCTCAACGACGACTGCGCATATTCGTTATCGCAGATCTTAGAGGAAACTGTGCTAGAGAAGTTCTCTCTCAGTCCCCGCGCTTGCTCTGGCATCCTCCGAAGAGCACAAAGAAGAGGAAAGGAACTACCAGAAAAACTAAGGCTAGCTCTAGAGAAACAGACACTTACAGATTCCAATCCTTTGGAGAGTACGAAGACACAGACAGAGCAAGTACTCTAAGAGCTAGAGATACAAAAGATGACACTGATTTAATTGTAGACGAAACAATATACTTTAAGCCACACCTTCAAGATGGTGCAAGAGTACAAGATACAGTAATGGGTTCACTAACAGCTAATATGGGCACTGGTGGTAACAACACACCAATGGTTATGCAACCAGAAACAACCATCTACTCTATAGATAGTGCTGGAGGTAACTCTATGAAATCAAAAAATCCTAACTCAGGTGTAAATGTAGTAGACATAGCTAACACACTAACAACAATGATTCCTGATCCTTCAGACTACCGAGGTGGCAATGCTATTGTAACAGAAGACACAACATTTGCAATAACAGAACGAGAAGGCAAACCGGGTGGAGGGAAAGGATTACTAATGACAGAAGAACTATCACCAACGCTACGAACAGGCGGCACACAAAGCATAGCTAAACCAACACAAACTACATACAACGTTCGCAGACTAACACCAAAAGAATGTGAAAGACTAATGGGTTGGCCTGATGACCACACCAAGTATGATAGCGAAGGTAATGAACTATCTGACTCAGCAAGATACAAGATGTGTGGTAATGGTATCTCAACTCCAGTTGCACAATGGATATGTGAGAACCTAATCAAAGCTGTAGAAAATGAACAACAAGCTACTTGACATTATACTTTCCCATTAACACAATCAACTATAACCATAGGAGATATAATGAAACTTGTACTAAAAATAACAGCAGGTATACTATTAGCCTGGGCAACAATACTAGTATCTGCATTTGTACTAGCAGGACTAGCAGCCACAACAGTAACTCAAACTGTAGTACAGCCCAAGATGGACCAGTTAAGTCAACAAATAAACAATACCTTTGTACCTTCTACAACTAACGACAGAGTAGTATTCACAAACAAGTTACCTTACACCAACCAATACGAGTGCAGTGCTAACAATGGCAACTGGGGTTACAATGCATCAACAACCACACCCTTTGATTTTATCTGTGTAAGTTAACACCAGGACACATATCTATGTATGGCAAAGAAAACATACACAGAAGAAAGACTACTGATAGGCAATTGTCTAGCTACACTAAAGACACTACCCGATAACAGTATTGACAGTGTGGTAACCGATCCACCTTACGAACTAGGTTTTATGGGTAAGAGTTGGGACAGTACTGGCATAGCTTTCAATACAGAAATATGGCAAGAGTGTCTAAGAGTATTGAAACCGGGTGGTCATCTCATTGCTTTCTCAGGCTCTCGTACCTATCATCGTATGGCAGTAGCAATAGAAGATGCTGGCTTTGAGATACGCGATCAGATTATGTACGTCTATGGATCAGGCTTTCCAAAGAGTTTAGATGTCAGTAAAGCAATAGACAAAGCAGCCGGTGCAAAGCGTGAAGTTGTTGGGGTATCCAATACTGCAGTTGGTGTATTTGCACACTCAGGTAGTGGAGTAGAACAAGACATTGAAAAGTATGCTAAAGGCAGAGACATCACCACACCAGCTACCAAAGAAGCCAAGCAATGGCAAGGCTGGGGGACTGCACTAAAACCAGCACACGAACCAATGGTACTAGCACGCAAGCCACTCTCAGAGAAAACAGTAGCAGCAAATGTACTGCAACATGGCACTGGTGCTATCAACATTGACGGTTCAAGAGTTGGTACTACACAACTAGGTGGTGGAACTATGCCTGACTTAAGAGATGTAGGTGCTATGAGCAAAGAAGCAACTGGCATAGATAAACTATCTTTCGGTCAGAACCCTAGACCAGCTGAAAGAATAGAGCAACCTACTTATACAGGTCGCTTCCCTGCTAACTTTATACACGATGGTAGCGATGAGGTTGTGGCGTTGTTTCCTGATACTGGTGGCGGTTCTTTTCAAAAATCATCAAGAAAGCGCAAAGGTTTTATGCTTAGCGGCAGTGAGGATAATGTTCAAGAGGCAAATGCACCTGATAATTACGGTGACAGTGGCACAGCAGCTCGTTTCTTTTACTGTGCCAAAGCAAGTAAGTCAGAACGCAATGCTGGACTTGAGGGGTTACCTGAGAAAAGACCAGACGAAAGAACAGAAACTGGTATGGGTAGCTTTGACGAGAAAGGTGTGGCTAAGCAGTCTAACTTCCACCCAACCGTCAAACCAGTAGCACTAATGCGTTACCTTATTAAACTTATTACTCCACCTAATGGAACTGTACTTGATCCTTTCCTTGGCTCGGGCACAACAGCAGTAGCTGCCATACTAGAAGACTTTGAATGGAAAGGCTGTGAGATGACAGATGACTATCTACCAATCATTAAAGCAAGAGTTGATTGGGCTATCAAAGAAAAGAAAAAGGAGCAACCAAAACTACTATGACAAGACAAGTACCAAGATCGTTACTACTCAAGATGGTAACAGCTGAAACACAGCAACGCAGACAGTTAAAAGCTTTCTATGCTAAGTGGTATGGCTTATTCTTTCTACTCGGTTGGATTGCAGGCTATGCCCACGCTATGATACTAATAACAGATAACTTCTTCTGGCTACCTTGGAACGATTACGAGATAACAGTAAAGCCCCCCACTAATAAGTGAGAGGCTCTACGATACTACCAAGCTGGCATACAGCCAACCTTAACTTTTTTACTCTTAAGAGTTAAGTACTTACACTTAAACTTTGTTTTGTTATCACCAATACTCTGCCAGAAAACTTCAAAATAAGTCTTACTTCGAATAACAGCAAAACCAACAAAACCATCTTCAATACACTTAAGCATCTTTACGTTAGGGCTAACGATCTCAACAGCACAATCATTTATAATAGACGGTGGCTTAACTTGAGCATTAGCATCTGCATCAGTAAACAAAACAAGTGTAAAAGTAATTGCTAGCAAACCCAGCAATGCCATTCTTTTAACCATAGTTAACTTTCCTTTCGTGTTACCAATAACAGTGAGCGCTCTTTACAAAGTATCAATTAAACTTTCCCGAACAGTAATAAGTAATGACTAACGAACAAGCTAAACTAAAGCAACGCTTACTACGTATGTCTACCAAAGACCCTGAAACTAAATGTTGGGTATGGTCAGGTTATACAAATAAGAAAGGTTACGGTCAGATAAAAGTAAAGTATAAAGTAAAATATGCACACAGAGTATCTTATGAAATACACGTCAATCCAATTAAAGGTATTGCTGTAATACACCACAAGTGTAGCAATAGATCTTGTATCAATCCAAAGCATCTAAAACAGGTAAGCATACAAGAGAACAATGTTGAGATGCTGCAACGAGTATCTTTTAAAAAAGAGATACTAGAACTAAAAAAAGAAGTAGAACTAATGCAACTCAAACTAAAGGAGTGTCAAGATTACTATGAAGCCACGCAGAGTTTATAGACCACGAACAACCGGGCAAGAGTTTAAACGCCTAATGGAAGAGCTTGATCTAGACATACTCAAAGCCTACGCCAAGGCAGGAAGCCTAGCAGCCCAAGAAGAATTAGAACGAGTGATGCGAGAGAAAAATAAGTAACACTCTTTCCCATGAGTATAAAAGAAACAGAAGAAAATTTTAGAGCAGAAACAAATAGAGTACTTGATACAATAACAGAAGCAGCCCAGGGTGTAAATGAATGGCTATCCAACACAAACTGTGCAGATATGGATGTATCAGAATTCTTTACAGAAAAAAACAACGGCACACCAGAACATATACTTAAAGCTTGCCTAGGTTGCACAGTGCGCAAAGAGTGTATAGAGATGATAGGTACTTTTGAAAAGCAAGATGGTAGACCAGGCAAGGGTATCTTCGCAGGTCTATCTGGTAATGCAAGAGGTACTTACATAATTCCATTTCCTAAAGAAGAGTGGGAAGAAAGATCAGAGCAATATATCAAGAACAAACTATTAGTAAGAAGCAAAGATTATCAAAATAAACTAAGACAAATCCAACGAAAGAAACTAAGGGAGCGTGCACAAAATGGATCAGTATAAAGAACAACTAGCAAAGGCATTAGTAGCCAAGCAATACTCATACGGTGGATTAGATCAGGTTGGTGAACAACTTGAAGCAGCCATAGAAAAAATAGAGAACCTAGAATACCAATTAAAACAATCTAATGGTATGGTTGAATCACTAATTAATTTAAATAATCTTTACGAAAAACAACTTACCACTTAACTTTATTAGCCCAGTAAGCAGCGCTCATTGGACCTTTAGCAATGTTTCTAGAATGACGTGCCTTAAATGATGCACTCCTTGCAGTTGGTTTTCTATCACCAGTAACTCCTTGCTGACCGAAACGAATAGTCTTTACTTGTGAGCCAGATTTGGCTACAACAACGTGTGACTTAGTAGGGTGTGATGGTGTACGCTTGGGCTTATTAAAACCCGATACTCCAGCTCTGCTTAATCTACCATCTTTACTTGTTGCCATTATGTTTTATACGTCCCTATTACTTTTACAACATCTACCAATTCATTGGGAGAACCTAGCCAGTTATCAGACAGTACTTGAAAAGTCTCTTGCTGATTGTTATTTAACTCATTATAGAATCTAAGCCAACCTTTTTTCCAATCGTCACTTATTTGTTTAAATATAGTATACGATCCTGCATCTGTACCCTTCTGAGTCAATCTGTTAAGATAACCTAAACCTAGATTATTACCAAGCATTTTACCAGTTAACTCTCTTGGGACTCCAAGCCCTTCTAACTGCTTAAACTCAAAATTAATTTTAAGGAATGATTTTTCTCTAGAGCCACTATACATACCATATTCATCTTTACCATACGTAGCAACTTCTTCTGCAATATATTTATTTTTTTTAGCACCTCTTTCAAGTTTCTTTATATTTGCATCACTTATTTCTTGTCGTTTATTTTCAAAATAATTTTTTTCAAAACCAATATCAGTCTTCTTTCTACCCTTGAATCCCCACTCTAAAGGTTTCTTTTCTTCCGACTTATCAACTGTGGGTCTTAATGACGCAATTGGAGTTTTTTGTACAGGTGGTAAACTTGGTGCAACAGGAGTTTTCTGTACAGGTGTAAGGTTTGGAGCTGGTAGTGTGATAATTGAGCCACCAATGTTTACAGCAACAGGTGTGGTAATCTTACCTAACCCTAGATTAGGAGCAGCTGGTGTAACATTCTTCGGTCCAGTATAACCACCAATAGTAGGCGAGGTAGCGAAAGATGTTACAGTAGGTTCTTTCTTTTTCATATCTCTACTTCTTACCTACGCGACGTCTATTTTCTTTCGCAACATTCTTACTATGAGACATAGTTTGTAAGTTCTTTCTGCTATCTTTGCCTGCACGACCCCTATTATCTTTGTGATCAACATCAACATTACGAGACAACGATTTACCAGTAGCTTTCTTGTAATCAACTCGTGCTTTATTGCTTGAAGTTGTTACCACTTTACCATCTTTATCCTTCTTTTTAAAGACATAGATAGGTCGCCCACCGTTCTGTGCTGAACCTTTATAAGGTCCGTACATACGTTTAGACTTAGAGCTACTGGCTTTTGGCACTACTTAGTTTTCTTTGCCTTTGGCATCTTCTTTGCTACCATTTTCTTACCAGTCTTCATTGATGCTTCCTTAGCCATTGCCATACCCTTAGCTGTGTATGGGAACTTCTTACCGTTTACCTTTGGCATTCTTATCTCCTTTTATTTGTCTAGTAGTTTAACGAGCTTGCTTATTACTTTCATCTTCATTTGAGTTTTCATATCGCCAGTACCTTCTTCCTCTGGTGACTCTTCCTCTGTATCAGTATCAGTATCGTGATAGCCTTTATAGTCGCAATGTTCGCAACCTTCACCCTCACAGTACTCACACTCTTCTGGCTTATCTGTCTCTTCCATATCATCCATTTCAGGCAAACCCTTTTTACCCTTCATTTTGGGAGGCAGCATACTCTTGCCCTTAGGCTTGGAGAATAGCATTATAGCCTCTCCATCCTTTTCTTCCATACCATGCATGATGACCTCCCATACACTCTCACCTATTGGCAATTACCCGACAGAATTTTAAGTGTCCCAAATGAACTTTCCCGAACAGTACATACCAACATACAAAGGAGACTAACTTGACTAACCCGATCCACAGCCAAACCATTGACGGTGTAAGGTACTACACCTCACCAACAACTAACCAAAGGTTTGCATCAGTAACATCTATCATAGGTACACTAGATAAACCAGCACTCAAGTACTGGATAGGTAAACAAACTGCTCAATTTGCAGTTGAACAAAGAGATCTATGGATTCCCATAGCAGATGTAGACCCAAAAGCTGCACTAGATATGGTAAAAGGTGCACCCTGGAGAACAACAGAAGATAGCGCATCACTAGGTTCAGCAGTACACGCAGCGGTAGAAGCTCGCATTTTAGGTGAAGATGTAAACATTGAGTCACTTGATCCTGCGGTTAGACCGTTTGTCAATTCATTTCTAAACTTTGAAAAACAATTTACTCCACAATGGGAGATGTCAGAAGCCACAGTAGTATCATACAAGTATGGCTATGCTGGTACGGTAGATGCTCTAGCAACTTTCGATAGACCTGACTTAGGTTTAGTTGGTCGCTATCTTGTTGACTGGAAGACAGGCGCTTCAGGTCCTTGGCCTGATGCTGCACTACAACTAGCAGCTTACCGCCACGCAGATAGTGTACTTCTACCAAACGGTACAGAAACTCCACTACCTGAAAGTGATGGTGCACTAGTAGTTAAACTTCGCCCAAGAGTATACAATGTTTATCCTGTAGAATCAGGCGAAGATACATTTAAGTTTTTCCGTCATTTGCAGATGGCTTTCAAATGGCAAAACGAAGTATCAAAAGAAGTTATGGGTCTACCAATTAGACCAGCAGCGGAGGTAGAATAATGCCTATTATAAATATACAACGAAAGCTTACTGAAGTAGGTCGCATCCGTCTTGGTGCTAAATCAGATAAAGGTGCACCACAAAAGCTTGATAAGTTTAGACTTACATCTAAATCAAAAGAAGCACTAGATGCTGCAGCCGAAGTGTATGGTGGTGTAGTTAAGCCTTGGGCTGGTCCAGATGGTGACTCATTTGAACTACTAACAACAACCAATGTACTTGATGTAGTTGTTCCACCAGGCAACGCACTGACACAATGGTATGAGATGTGGTCAGGTGGTGGCTGTCAACGCAGATGTGATGGAGCAGTTGAAACAATCTCAGGTAAAGCCTGTCTCTGCCCAGCAGATCAAACTATGCGATCAGAGTTAAGTGGTAGAGGTCAAGCTTGTAAACCAACAACAAGACTATCTGTTCTTTTACCTCAAGTAAAATCAGTAGGTCTTTGGAGATTGGAATCCCATGGGTACTATGCAGCCTCTGAGCTCGCAGGTATCGCTGAGTTATTGCAACAAGTTTCTGCATCAGATAAATACTTACCAGCAACACTAAGACTAGAGCAACGCTCTGCTAAGAAAAACGGTAAGACCTCACGCTTTGCTGTACCAGTACTTGAAGTTGGTGCTACAGTACAAGAAGCTCTATCAGCTATTGCTGGTGGTACTTCTCAAATGAAAGTACTATCAAGTGCAAAGACAGATGTACCAATGCTTGAGCCTGACTTTGATGAACCAATTGCTAAAGTAGAACCTGTAAAAGTTGTAGAGGTAATCGAGGTTATTGAACCTGTACTTGTAGAACAACCAGTTAAGCAAGAGTCTGAACTTGGTTGGGATACATACGAAAATAAGTATGAGATTGAACCTGCTCTTGATGAACCTGTAAAGCGTAAGCCATTAAACCATGTGCAACGCATACAAATTCTACGCAGAGAATTAGGTCTAACCGATGCTCAGTACCGAGCAGGATTAAAACGTTATGGTGTTGAGTCAAGTAAAGATCTGACAGAAGCACAGGCGTTAGAAGTAATGGAGGATATGAGTAATGCTTTGAACAAGAAAAAGGCTAATCTCAATGAGTAAGTTACACATACTATCTTTAGCAACAGCACTAACTTTTCTGTCAGTTACTAAAACAGAATTGAAAGAACGCTTGCAATTAGATGATGACCTACTAAACTCAATGCACACTAACGGTGTCAGTCTTGAAGGTGCAGAGATTATAGCATCTGCCTTTGGCTACCACCCCTCAGAAATATGGGGCGAAGGCTGGGTAGATGCAGTCCTAACTCTAACAGATTGGAGCGACGATGAAACTCAGTAATCTAGATTTTACTTTTGAACAACCAACCGTTGCTCTATCTATGAACAAGGCAAACACAATGCACTGGGCACAGCGTAGGCAGTATTTAAGTGAGTGGCGCTTAGCTTTACGAATTGCATACACCAAAGCTTCAACACAAATTCAAGGGCTACCACACCAGCCTATAGATATTGCATTTGAATTTACATTTCCTAAGAATGGTCGCAGAGATCCGCACAACTACTACGCTACTATTAAACCATTAGTAGATGAGTTAGTATTATGTGGTCTTGTACCAGACGACAATGCAGATTGGGTATCTACAACAGAACCTAAGTTGCGCATATCAGATGATAACTTATGTATCGTACGTATTAAATTTAAAAAGGAGAAGAAATGACACCGGATGTAGATACTAAAGCGCAACTTAGAAACCTATCAGCAGAAGCCGCTTTGTTAGGTAGTCTAATTGAAAATGAAACATCACTTGATGTGGTATCAGAACACATTGGTGCTAATGACTTCTCAAGTCCTAAAAATGCAGCAGTATATTCAGCTGTGTGTATGGCAGCAATAGAGGGTAATACTGGATTAGCAGCAGTGGTGGAACAGTTACGAAAAGGAAACCAACTAAACGAGATAAGCGAAAACTATCTACACGCTCTAAGTAAAGAAGCCTGTGCGGTAGATCAATTAAAACATCACACTGCTATTCTTCTTGATTTGTCAAGAAAAAGAGACCGCATCAGTGCAGCAAACCAAGTAGCTCAGTCACTAATAAATGGTGAAGATGAAACCCTTGCGTTTGATAAACTATTACACGCAACAGAACGCAATGAGATAGTTGATGAAAGTAAACTACTTGAAAACGTTATGCGTAATGTTATAAATGGTGGTTATAAAAAAACTGAACCAGACCTATTAAGACGTAGTGATGGTCAGTACCTACTATACTCAGGTAAACTTAACTGGTTATCTGCTCCACCTGAAGCATTCAAATCTTGGACTATGTTACTAGCTAGTGTACAGGAAATGTATGAAAATAATAGAGCAGTAATTTATATTGATTTTGAAGATGACGCTGTAACAGTATGTGAGCGTTTATTCGCAGTAGCGGTAGGTCAAGGCTATGAGAACCCAAAAGATTTAGCAATGTATTGGGTCTCAGGCCCAGCTTATGCAGATGGAACAAGAGATCACAGTAAAAAGTTATTTCATTATCAATCGCAATCTAAACCATTTGATACTAAGTTACGCAGTTGGGCTTTGAAGCATATCAAAAATGGTTCAAGACTTGTAACTATTGATGGTTGTGCTGCAGCCATAGCCCTTGCTAATCTAAATGAAAACGATAACTCTGATGTTAACAAATGGATTTCTGCTGTTGCTTACCCACTTACCTCAGCAGGTGCAGCAGTATGTGTAATTGACCACGTAGTTAAGAACTCAACACCAGGTGGTGGTGCGTTCGCTAATAGAGCCCCTCGTGGTGCTGGCAGTAAGCTAAGCGCTGTGTCCGGATCGGCAATATCATTTTCAGTTAAAGAGGCAGCTTCTGTTTATTCAGAGGGTCGCATTGAACTGATGATTGAAAAAGATAGACCAGGTAGAGTAAATGTACAAAAGCGTAGCGGTAAACGTATCGCAGGTGTACTAATTGCTAAGCCAACAACTGATGGTATAAGTGAAGGTCTAAATCTAAGCATACTTGCAGCTGATGAGGTTGCACAACTTGCACAAGAAAAACGCTTTGACTTAGTAGCAGCAGAACATATCAATAAAATCATTGCACAAAATGGTCCTATATCCAAGACAGAAGTTCGTAGAATTCTAAAAGAACGAGCAGAGTCAAAGGGTAGCCAAGGATTTAGAACAGAAACCACTGTCTCCGCATTCCAGTTCTTAGTAAATAACGGTTATGTCTTAGTAGAAAAAGATAGCAAAACAGATATGATGACATCACTAAAAGATTACAAGAGCTCACTAGGCGATACGCACGCAGATGATGTTGAGGCAGATCCGTTTTAATGGCTAAACCCAATACGCTTGCCGATGACGAAATGTCACTACACATTGACAGAGTACGCATCGGCAGGCTACCTGGTAGTACTAAACAAGAAAAAAAAGCAGCGTCAACCTCAAAACAATTACTTGCCGAAAGCTACATACCTCTTGTTAAAAACATTGCTGAAAAGTATGTACATAAACTTGGTAGAGATGAAGCACGATCAGCAGCATACTATGGACTAACACTTGCTATGCGTTCTTGGAATCCAGACAAAGGTGCATTACCATCTTGGATTAGATTATACTGTAAGAGTTCATTGATACGAGAAGTAGATAAGCTAAACATTATAAAACTACCACAAGAGATTGCACCTAAAAAAGCAATGCTTAATCATCTACGAGCACAAGGTTATGATGATACTATAATTGGTAACAAGTTAAACCTAACAACTGCAAAGATACAAGACTTAGATACACTACCAGGTACTACTGCTTGGTTTGATAATGTAGAAGCAGATACAATAGAAGACGGTTCTACTGCAGTTAATATATTACTTTCCCATTTAACAAACAAAGAGAAACAAGTAATTGAACTAAGATTTGGTATTGGACACGATGGCTTCTGTCATAACTATAATGAGATATCAGAACTAACAAGTATCCCAACACAAACTATTCAGCAAATTGAAGCAAGAGCTTTGGCTAGACTAAAATCCGTATCCTAATCTTTGCATAACTAATTGGGCTAAATCATTACCCGGTAGCAAAGGATTAGCTTTTGCAACAATATCAGCTGTTTCCCAGACTTGTTGACTTATCTCATCATCACCAAAAGTAGCAATCCACTCATCCATAAAATCTGACACAGTTGGATACGCTGCATACCAAAGATACGAAGGGCAACCATCTTCGTGTATCATACAAGTCTTAGGTATATTAACAGCTCTACCACAAGATGCACAATAGAAGCAGGCTTTCTTATTAGTTTTCAAAGCCTTTGCCTCTATCATACCGGAGCAGTCTTGGTAAACGCTATAGACGTTGAAACAACCAACCTCACAAAACGCTAACGCAGACTGATCCCTACCTAACACAAGAAACGCATCACTAGTCATACCTTTTAAGTGTCTCACTTAGAAGGATCTATTTCACCTAGGTTCATTACTGTACCATTAGCCCAATGAATTGTAACACGATGTAGATTGCAAGGCCAACCAGCAGCATTTAAAGACTTCCAGTTCATCTTCTTTACACTCTTTGCTGGGTGAATTACAACTTTATCCATTATAGTTCTTAGAGCAAGAGATAGATGTGTACGGTTACCGCTGTCCCAAGCCTGCTTAAACTGTGCAGCACCTTGAAATGCTACTCTTGTTTGCAAAGCAGCTCCGTAAGCGTCTTGTTCAAGCTCTACAATTTGATTGCTTACAATATTACGCTTGTGCTTTAATCCTTCCATTTCCAAAGTATCTGTTTCATTCTTAATTTGCTCCTCAATACTAGCAAGTTTCAAAGTAAGTTCAGCTCTCTTGTCAGCGTGTTGATCAATAACTTCTTCACGAGTAGCTAATTTCTTTAGCATCTCTGGCTTTGTTTCAGCCAAATCGGATATTAAATCATAGAAGAACTTTTCAATACCATCAGTAACTATGTAGTTAGCAACCGCACACTTATCTTTATCTACTGAGTGTGTTCTGCAACCATATGAACGATTACTTGTTGCATTACCGGGTCTGCCTGACATACGATATCCACAAGTAGCACAGAATAATAAACCGCTTAATTTATATGACCTACGTGTACCAGGCACTCTGTATCGAGCATCTAATCTAGCTTGTACTAAACCAAAGGTATCATCATCAATCAATGCTTCGTTAACAATCAAGTCATTACCTAGGTCATCCTTTACAACCTTTGACTTATAAACCACTCTACCTGTGTAGTGTTCGTTAGTAAGTATTCTTTTAACTACTGTTTGTGACCAAAAACCTGTATCAATCCTAGCTGTAGCAAAACCATTAGCATTTAACCAAACAGCAATATCAGTTAGGTTATCACCACGAGAAGAACGAGCAAACATCTCCTTAACTAAATCTGACTCCGATAAGATATGAGTAGGTATTTTAATATCTATTCCATTAGATGTTCCAATAATTAACTCAGTTGGGTAAGAAGTGTTGGGCTCTCTATTTATCTTTAGAAATGATTTTTCACCACTAGGAGTAATACGCTTTTCAGTAGTCATACCAAAAGGTACTCCACCACCACGATACTCGCCTCTTGCTGCTCTAACTTTATGAGCACCAGTTTGACGGTAAGCTGTGCTAGCTGAGGATGATTGAGCCATTTCAATATAGAGGGACAGCAGCATATCAAAATTAGTGTCAAGAATATCAAGTGATGGATTATTACACAATCTTAAAATCACTTTCTTTGCTCTTAATACTGAAAATACGCGGTGAGCAACATCACGATTACGAAATAAACGTGTAAGTTCAGAAACAATAACAATAATTTGATTCTTACCATTGTAAGCTTCAATAGTTTTAATCATCTTGTCAAACTGTGGTCTATGCTTAGTTTTATAAGCAGAGCCTTCTTCACCAAGAAATATGGCATTAGTTAGGTCAATACCTTCACGCTTTGCAAGTTCAACAATGTCAGCGTTTTGACGTTCAAAGGTAACGCTATCTTCAGTAAGATCAGAGATACGTGCATAAACAAATACAATCTTTGGAAGTGTAGTATCAATCTCCCAGTTAAGTCCACCTGCAACTCTTTGACCTGTAGTGGATTCTGTTCTAATCCATTCAGATTCTACTCTAGATTTACGACCAACCTTATGTTGTGAATTACAAGTTGGGTCATTTGCCTCAATCTGAGACATAAGAACATTTATATCTTGTACGTTATTTAGTTTCATAGTTGTACCCCCCTTGGGCTGCTGGATAAATAAAGTTAGTAAACAAAAAAGAATAATCAAAGTTTACTAATCCACTTGCGGTATAAAGCTTAATATCATTCTCGAGAAAATAAGATATTACTTGACTTAAATACTTAGCATTACGAGATATTCTTGTAATATCAAATACATATACAGCTTTAATGTCAGCTGTTATATGATTTAAAAATGAATTATGCGGATGAGAAGTATTAGCTCTTATCCACTTAACTGTAGATAGATCTACCCCATCCTTAAGCATAATATTTTCTAAGTTGTTTTGCTGTTGGGTAAGCTGATCATTGCATTGAGTCGCTGATCGCATATACCCGATGGTTGTTTTTTTCGGGATTTCAGTAGCTGATCTCTCGTAAACCAATACGATAGGTGGAAGTGTTTGATCAATCTTCCAATCTGTATATTGTACATCATTTGTTTCCATAATTATTTCTCCTTGTTAGTTTTAGGTAATACATTGCTTTGCATTGAAATGAAGATTCGGGTTAAACCAGTCTTCTGTTCATCGGTGAGATTGTCTACAATGTATTTAGCACAATATCTAACGATTGCCTGGCCTGATGGCAGGTTTGGAGTTTCATTTGTTTTTGACATATACCCTACGGTTATCGAGTGTTACCTCGTGTCACTTAAGAGTTTTACTATTCACAATGTAGATGAACCAACAATGATAATAGTAAGATTTCTATGTCGTCTATAACTACAGTATGTGCACGCTTAGAAAAAGCAAATAGGTAAGAAAAAACCCCACTATATTTCTATAGCAGGGCTTTCTCAGGGCGTGATATTAAGTTATTTAGTTATCTTCGTCAGTAACTGTAACCAAGCCATAAGCCTGATCATTAGTATTTAACCAGCGAAGTAGTACAGGCACAGCAGCACCAATACCAGCAGCAACGTAAGTCTTCCAGTCATCTAGGCTAACAGCAAAGATGTCCTTGCCACTGTCTAGATAACTACCAAGTGCTGTTGTAACTACGATAGCTAAGAGTGCTCGTACATAAGTACCAAGCATCTTACTTGCGATTGGGTTCATATATGTTCTCCTTATCATCTATAATGTTACAGGTGATACAAATCTGTCACTTACTATTTTGGTATGCCGTAGTAATAGCCCAAGCTGAGAACATAGGCATCGGCTAAATCATACCCATCACCGCTATCCATTAACTGACGAGTAACCCTTGTTAAAACATTCTTTGGGTCTTCTGTATCATACTCCATTTGAGGCTCTGTGAGCCCTGTAGGGGCAGTTTCAGGCATAGGTTGGGTCATTGGTGTGGGGGCAGGGATTTGGGCGGTTTGAGCCCTTTGAGGCGGTGGTAATACTTGTTCAAAAGATGATGGCTGTATTGGCTTAACCTCTACTGGTTTAACAGCAGGAGTTAGTGTACCTGCTTGTGCAGCGGTAGTAGCTTGCATAGCAATACCATCAGGCTTTCTATTCCTAATTCTAGCCATTGAGGCCATTAATCCTGATACAGGATCTGTATTAGCCATAAAGTTACCCTACATTGATTATTCTAACATCGCAAGTAGCGCCTGATGCTTGTATAAATACAGCACCTGCACCCTCTACAAGAGTTTTAGGAAACTCATACACACCACCAACCGGAAGCTGAAGCCCCTCAGTTGTTAAACTTGATGATGTCTGACCGATATACAAAGTACCTGGTCCTAGGTTCTGTATGATTGGTTGCATTGTTGCAGTATAACCTGTGTTATATGCACCTTGAGCTGTTGTTATATTCATTAGTTGCCTCCAAATGTGACGATCTCTTCTGCTGTTGCTGGTCTAGTAACTCCGTCTTCAGATACTATCCAATTACCGTCTACCTTTTCAATGGTGACGGAACTCACTATGTTGTTATTAGGCTTTGATGAATCATATCCACCAAGACCGTATGTTACTTCTATTACTTTACTCATTATGCAG
>Ga0181355_1000403_pt1 | contig 18409 bp, 21 predicted proteins | sample Fa13VDMM15DN_FD_130099 | JGI IMG/M metagenome (GOLD analysis project Ga0181355, IMG submission 130099) | Freshwater viral communities from Lake Michigan, USA - Fa13.VD.MM15.D.N | ecosystem: Environmental > Aquatic > Freshwater > Lake | place: USA: Michigan | collected 2013-09-23 | reverse complement strand
GGGAGCAAGACCACGCGTGCCGCCAGCGACCTCAAGACCCGCCTTGATGGCCTTGTCGTACTCTCCGATCTGTGCCTGCTTGTCAGAGGTCGTGGCCACGTTGTTGACAGGGCCGAGGCCGTTCTGCCCCGCCTGCTCACCCGCTTGGATGGCACGGCTCCGCTTGCTCTCTCCTGCTTGGAGGGCACGGAAGTTGGCACCACGCTGCGCCACGGCGGCGGCGTCCACGCGAGACTGTGCCTGCATCTCTGCCGACTTGAAGCCGGCGATGACCTTGACGAGGCCCACGTCCGCCTTGCGGCCCTCGACCTGCACCTGCGCCTTCAGTTTGAGGAGGTCGTTCTTCGCCTTGCGTGCGTCGTTCTCCGCCTCGGCCAACTTCGTCGGGTCGGCAGCCGCGAGCATCTGGTCGATGATCATGCGGTTCATTCGCTCGCGCTCGCCCATGAAGCCGGCCATGAGGGCGACCGTGGCAGGGGGGCCGAGATCAAGCCGGCTGCTGTAGTACTCGTCGATGACGGCCATGCGTCCTCCGCGGGCAGATAGTACCCCGGTGACGCCTACTTGGACAGAGCCGAGCAGCCGGCCGCTTCGCTACGGAGTGACCGTACCCGTGTGCGTGTGAGCCATTGACGCCACCGCGGAGAGCTGCCGCTCGATGGCGTCCAAACGCCCCTCGATGCGACGCTGGCTGGAGAGGATCTGCTCGATCTGCGCTGCGTCCACCGCGGGGGCGTTCGCCGCTTCTGCCTGCTGGAAACCGACGACGCTGCCGCCGCCTGCCATCGCACCGCCGAGGAGCAAGAGCGCCCACACAGGCACGGGTACGAGTCGGGATGTCCAGGGTACGGGGGCTTCGGCCATGTCGGTTCTCCTTTGAGGCTTCGCCTGCTAACCTCCGGAAAACCCGAGGCTAGGCTGGCCTTGGCTAGATGTTGGCCTACTTCACGTTGCTCGCACCGGCGACCGGTGTGGCCACGTTTCCGCTCTGCTCCGCGGCGATGGCGGCCGCGAGGATAGGCGGGATGTCGCCGCCTGTGTCACCCCGCATGTAGTTGCGGAAGCCGTCGAGGATCTCCTTGTCGGAGAGGCCGCGCATCTTCGGGTTCGCTTTGAGGTAGGCGTCGAGCTGCTCGGGCGTGACCGTCTCCTGCACGTTCGCAGCGAGGTACTTGCCCGTCAGGCCAGCCAGGCCGGCGATGGTGTTGCCGAGCAGGGAGAGCGTGTTCTTCTTCTTCTCGCTCTCGTAGGCCGTGCGCTGCTCAAGCTCTTCCGTCTCCGCGGTCTTCTTCGCGAAGTACTGACGCGCCTTCTCCATGCCGGTCTTCTGCGCGGCCTGGGCGACCGTACCCGCCTCGACCCGCGCCTCGCGGAGTTGCTGCGCCGCGGAGGTGGTGGCCGAGGTGGACGCACGCTCTGCCTCGCCACGAGCACGCTGCTCGGTGGCGAAGGCGCGCACGGGGTTCATCATCACGTTCTCGGTGTAGGCTTCCATCTGCTCGTCGCGCCCGAGCCGGCCCGCCTTCTCCTTGGCCTCAAGAGCGGCGAGCTTCTCCTTGTTGCGGACGTCCTGCTTGGTAGGCGAGATGTACGGCAGCGCCGCCTGCAGACCGCCCGCGGCAAGAGCCGCGCCAGCAACGCCGGCCATCTCGCGCTGGTTCGCCCTCTTTGCGAGGATCATCTCACCCTCGGAGAGCGGCATGGACTCGACCTCGACGAAGTTGCCCGCGTCGTCGCGGCGGTAGGTCTTGCCGCTGGTGTAACTCTCGGCCATGTTCAGCCTCCGTAGACGGTAGATCGCCAGGTGTCGTAAGCGGTTCCCTTACCCGACGTTGAAGGCATGGCCTGCATGGCGGCGTCCGCACCGGACACGGCACCCATGGGAGGAGCCTTCACCGTGGAAGCCCGCGAGCCGGAAGCGGCCTTCGCCTCCTGCTGCATGGCGGTGCGGGTCTGCCGGGCAAGGATGTCCGAGCGGCGCTTGTCCGCTTGAGCCTGCTTCTCTGCCGCAACGGCTTCCTTCTCTCCGCGGTTTCCACCGACCATGGAACCACCGAACGCGCCCACGATGGCACCACCCACAAGACCGATGGCGCCGCCGATGGCAGTGCCGATGACCGGAGTGACGAGGCTGCCAATAGCGGCTCCGGTAGTAGCGCCGTACTGCGCTCCCATGAGAGCACCTGTTGCCGCGCCCGACCGACTGCCTGCGGAGTACCCCTCCGAACCAGCAGCGCGCTGCTCCGCCCGCTGCTGATCGGCTTGCGAGCCTCTGCTGCTGTAGCCGGCCGTGCTGGTCATTCCGTAGGCCATGGTCGCTCTCCTCTCGCCGTCTACCGACGACTAACGCAGGTTGTAGTCCGTGGCGAAGGCACGCTGCAGCACGAACACGTGCTTCCAGTCTACGTAGGCTCCCGTCACGGTGGGCGGGTTGATGTCCACGCGGACACCGACCGAGTGGATGCCCTTGTCGAACTCCAAGTAGTCAGCGATGCAGACCTGCTTGCGTGCGACGAGCGCTCCGAGGAGCGAGTCTGCGTCCACGCCGCCTGGTACAGAACCGGACGGGTAGATGCGACGCGCCGTGTGCGCGAGCTGCGTCTCGTTCTGGTAGAGGTAGAACTTGGCTACCACCTGCGCCGCCTCGTCCACGACGTCGCTTCCGCCCCACTCGAACGCGGCGAACGACGCGAGTACCTTCACGCGAACGTCGTCCTCGGGGATCTTCAACGTGGCCTGCAAGCCGGGAATGTGGACAACGCCTCCACGCGAGAGGTTGTAGTGCGAGGCAAAGGCCGTGTACATGCTGTCGTTCTTGCGGAAGAACTGCGTCTCTCCGCTGACGGCCTTCACTCGCGGGCGCGGGGCGCCGTAAAACTCCGGCTTGAAGATGTGAACAGAGTCGACCCAAGGGGCCGAGTCCAGGTCGGCCACGTCGATGCCCTCGTTGACGTAGTACTCGATCTGCTCGATGTACGACTGCACGGCCGTGGCGTCGATGGTTGTTCCGTCTGCGACGAGGGTAAGCGAGAGCCCCACGGCGCCTCCTACTTGTTGTAGAGCTCCCCGAAGAGGGAGACGCAGTTGATGGTTCCCGTCGCTCCGCCGGACGTCCGCGCACGAAGACGGATGTACGTCGTGGCATTGATGGCCGCGATGCGCGTTGCGATGGTGAAGGACTGCTCGATGTCTGCTTGCGCAAGCGGCGTGTTGCCCACGCGTGCGCGGAGAGCGCGCAGCGTCCACGAGATGCTGGTGTAGCTGATGTTGTCGGAACTCTGCGCGAGCTCGACCTCAAGAACCTCACCGGCCGTGACCATGCGTCCGAAGAGAGACGCGTGGACGACAAGCCGTCGGTTCAGCTGCGACAAGTCGAACGGGCCGATCTGCGCCGTTGTAGCCGCCATGACGACATTTACGAACACCGCGGACGTCGTTGAGAAGCTGCCTCCACCAAGGGCACCGCCTATGAAACGGTCGGTGGCGGCGAAAGGCTTCTTGACGGAGCCGACCGCGAACGAGCGGACATCCAGCCCCTCTTCGCGGAAGTTGTCAGCGCCAATATCACCCGCCCCTGCCGCGGAGTTCCACGAGGTGAGCGTGCTGTTGACGTTCGCGGCAGTAGCGACGTCGCCCTCAAAGAGTTCCTTCTGTACGACCCGGCTCATCAGCGCCTCCGCTCGGTGACGAGGAGCTCACGCTCGTTGATGGTGACCGCGCCCTCGACGTCCTCCTCCGCGAGGCGGAGATCCTGGTCGCGGACGCGTGCGATGTAGCACTCCACCTGGATGACATGCGCGCCCGCGGACACAGGGGCGGCACCGACGATGTACGTCGAGCACTCTTTGATGCTGGAACCGAAAAACTGCGAAGACGCGGTGACGTCCACGCCGTCGACCACGATGCGGAAGGCAACGGCGTCCTCGGTGTAGGGAGCACTGCCCGCCGTGTAGGCAGCGTCCCACGCCCATGTCCCGCTCCACTCGCAGAGCAGCAAGCAGTCCTGCGCCATGGTCAGCGAGAGGCTCGTGTTGGGGATCGTCTGCCAAGAACGCAGCGAGTCGTCGGGGTTGAACGGCGTGTCAGAGACAGCCGACGAGATGCGCGTGAACGCGTTGTTCACGATCATGCCCTCGGGAATGACGGCCGGCAGGATGTTGTCCCGGTCGAGGCCGCCGTTGAACTCCGAGGTGAGCTCGTTCTGGTTGAGGTTCCACACCTGCGGGTCGAGCACATCGCCCGACTCGCTGAACTCGACGCGGTAGCGAAGGCTCATGGGTTCACCGCTGGGAAACGCCGACCGGAGTCGACAGAGGCTTGATGAGGCGCTGCTCACCTGTGGCGGCTTCAAGGTCGAAGCCGAAGAAGTGGACGTTGCGCTTCGCCGGCGCCACCGTCAGGGACAGTACATGCACTGGCCCCTGCTGCTGCGTGTTGAGATCGAAGCGCACCACGACCTGGCGCAAGCGCGCCCAACGATCCGTGCCCCACACAGCGCTCCCGTAGACCGGGAAGAGGTCGTTGGGGTACTGCTGGTCGAGAGCCTGTACTGCGGGTCGCACGGAGTCTAGGCTGCGGTTGACGGCGTAGTTGAGCGTGAGCTCGTTGTCGCCGTAACCGGCGACGTAGAACATCGCGTGCCGCGGCTGGAAGCTGCGGTAGAGCGACCCGAGGTCGATGGTGTTCGTCTCGAACAGCGGCGTGATGGCCTCGCCGTCCTTGTCCTTCCAGCCGCGGGTGTAGACGTGGATGCCGGCGTGCTTGGAGTCGTAGGAGCCGAAGAGTAGATAGCCCCGCTGATCCGACGTCTCTCGCATGCACAGAACGGGGAGGTTCTCGCGGAACGACCACGACCCGACCTCGTAGTGGTAGACGAGGACGACGTTGGGGTACTCTTCGCCAAGGGTGGGGATGGCCCACCAGGCTTCCTTGTCGCGGTGGTACGTGACGGCGCACGCGTTCGGTAGAGCCGAACGGTTGATGCGCTTCACCACCTCGGACATGGGTGTGGAGAGCGGGATGACCCGCGTTTCCACCCCTTCGTTCTCAAAGCTGCCCTGCAAAGCGTAGACGCCGTCATCGCCGAGGAAGCACAGCCCTACATTCGGCACCTCGACCACGGCGTTCGGAGACTGGCATCCGACGTCCTTCGACAGCGTAAGGGCGAAGAAGCCGTTCACCGGGTCGCCCTTGATGAGGTAGACGCCGCGCTGCTTGAACACCACGACCGCGTTGCGAGCGGCGTAGAGGCCCGTCACCGGGCCGAGATCGGAGTCGCCGATGTCCAGCACATTGTCCGGCGGGAAGACCTCGGGGAACCGCGGTGCGGAGAACCGCACCTCGTTCGTCGTCGCACCGGCAACAAACAGAGTGTCCTTGAAGGACACGAGGTACTTCGTACCCGTGGGCCATGGGCCGAGACTGTCCTCGACGAGCGCGGAGCCGAGGAAGGAGTCCGGAAGCGTGTCCTCGAACAGCGTGGTGACGTTGTCTTGGATCTCGCTGTGGAAGTAGTAGGTGTCGCCGAAGCCGAGCGTGAGGAGGTTGCCGGCCGGGTCGAAGACGTTCTGCGTGCGGTAGAGGCGCCGTGCGACGACGTTGGTGCCGCCCGTTGCCAACGACACGGCCACCGCGGTCGCACCTGTGCCTCGGGTGTCTCCGCCCCTGTTGAAGAACTGCGCGAGGCCGCTGGCTGCGCTTGCAGGACTCTCCTGCCCACGCTCGTTCACGAACGTCTGCTTGTACCGGAAGCCGCACTTCTGCTTGTCCGTTGCGGTGTCGAGAACAGGCCCAAGGCCGATGTCCAACTTGAAGTAGTACTGCGGCGTGGTCGCCGTCGAGATGACGATGTTGCGGCTCGGAGTCATGCTGAAGCCGCTGAACGGCTGCGCGTTACCGAGTGCAAAGACCTGGGGCGAAGGAGGCGGGAGATCGAACCCGGCGCGCTCCACCTTCTCGCCGTCAAAGACCAGCGGTGTGTCGTACCCGTTCACCATGTACAGCCGGCCCGCGTAGCTCACCGACTGCGTCCGCTGCCACGGCGTCGTGAGCACCTTGCGCCCGGTCACCGCGGTGCCGTCGATGAAGGTCAGTGCCTGTCGGTAGTCGCTCGCTCGGTTCGACCCGTTGAAGGCGAACATCTCGCCGAGGCTGTTCTCGTAGACGAGCCACGCCCGCCCGCCGTTATGCTGCGTGAAGAAGTGTAGGCTCGTGACCGCGCCCTTGCTGGCGTAGGGGTTCGTCGGAGGGGAGCCCTGCCCCAGCACGATGCGTCGGTAGCCGCCTGCGGTCTTCCAGCCGTCGCGTCCGTCCCACGTCAGGTCGCGCACCCGAGCGCCTGTGTCGGGCGAGGGCTTCCACCTCTGATCCATGCCGCGGAGCGGCCCGACCGTGAAGGACGTCGTCTGCATGGCTTCCTCCTAGCCGATCTTGCGGGGGTTGCCGTAGCGTTCGAAGAAGCCGATGCCGCCGTAGGTGAAGCCCTGACGGACGATGTTCTTGTCGGAGCGTGCGAGCCACTTGCCCTGCATCCGCTTCATCACATCGTTTGCACGACGCTCGTACATCGTGGACTGCCCGTTCATGCCGCTCTGCATGCAGATGTCCTGCAGCGTGCGGTAGACGAGGAGCACGTGGTACGGCTCCGGCCACAGCGGAACATCGCTGTCCGCCTGGAGGCGACGCGGCTTCCGCAGGTAGCGGAGCTCCAGCTTCCTGTCCTCGTTCGCGGTGTAGTAGCCACGCACGTACTGACGGGGTTCTTGCGGCGCGAGGACGTTCGTCTCGAACGGAAGCACCGTGGCGCTGCCGTCGTCGATGAAGTTGAGGATGGCCTCCAAGCGCTGAATGACGAAGAGCCATCGCCCGTTCGCCGTCTTGTTGCGTCGGTAGATGTTCTTGATCACGCCGGTGTCGAGGCCCGCCACCTGCGTGCTCTCCAAGTTGGCGACCACAACTGTTTGGTTACCCGCCGTGGTCTTCGCCGCGGTGACCGGGATGCTCGGAGGACTCTCGCGTCCCTCCACCGTGAAGGTGTAGCAGTACTCGAACTCCACACCAACGGGGAGCGCACCACCTGCGGAGAGCGTCGCCGTCGGAGCGAACTCGGGTGGGCGGTCGGAGATGTGCAAGTCCTCGATGAGCGCGAAGACATCGCCCCCGTCGTTCGCATCAAGGAAGAGTTCCTCCTCCCGGCGACGGTCGATGAAGATGAGACGCCCGCGTTCGTTCTCACGATCCATGAACCCGAGCGGCTCCGAGCAGTCCGCCGGCAGTGCGTAGCGGTCAAAGGAGATCTCCCACGACGCCGAACCGGCAACCGTCGCGCCGAGGTACTGCGGCGTGAAGTAGATCGTCGCGCCAACCACGCGTGTGACGCGGTACGGGTTTCCGTCCGGCGCGGTGAACAGCGCGCCCGTCCACGCCTGCGGGGGCGTGATGCCCGTGAAGGTCGCGAAGCGCGTCGGCGTCGTGATGGCCACCGTCTTCGTGGCGCTTCCCGTCACCGTCGCGTAGACCGGGAACGGGGTGACGTTCTGCATGAACAGCCACGGACACTCCGTGCTGATCTCTTGGTAGTGCCGGGACACGGTACGCGACACCGCATCCTTGTAGGGCTGCAGGTCAGGGTTGTAGTCGAGAAGGTTGTTCACCTCTTCGATGATGTCCTTGAGGTTCAAGGTGGCTCCCTGTTGAAACGATGACGGGCGGGAGTGTATCACCCCCGCCCGTCAAACGTTGCGACCGTGGTCAGCGACTAGGCGTTGAAGAAGCCCTTGTCGAGGATGATGATCGCGCCGTCGTTGGTGGCGGCGGTGTACGCGTCCACGCAGAACGCGAACGGAGCGACCGAACCGGTGACGGCCGTCGCGCCCGCAAACTCCTGGATCGCGCCCTGGGTGGTCGCGCTGGAGCCGACGAACGTGCCGACCGTGATGCCGGTGCCCGCCTCGCACGTGGGGAGCGTGCAGAAGCCAGCGTACTGGATCTGGATGTAGAAGCCGGTGACGCCCGAGGGGAGAGAGGTGATCGCCTCGGTCGCGATGCCGATGGCGGTGGACAGGTTGTCGGTCGCGGTCGCCTTCTTGACAGAGAGGCCGAAGGCGTCCGAGGTCTGGGACAGAGCGCGGTTGACGCTCGTGTCGATCATCACCACGTCGCCCTTCGCGACGGTGCCGACGCAAAACACGGAGATGAACTTTGCTGGGAAGTTGTTGACGGCATCGACGCCGTCGATCTTCTGGATGGCCATGGGATCCTCGTGGAGAATGAGTGGGTGGGGTGACGGGGTCGCCTCACAAGGAGGCGGCCCCTACCGGACTAGAACGCCTCGAGGTCGACCACGACGGCCGAGGAGCCGAGGTGACCGGCGACGAGCTGGCCGCGGCAGCGCATCTTGGCAGCGCGCACGTCGTACTCGCCGCTGACCGTCTCGAAGTCCTCCAGGAAGAAGTACCCGGACGGATCCCACATGACGTAGATGTCCTTGCTGTTGATGAAGTAGAAGGAGATCGGGTTCGTCGCGGACGGGAGGCCGCTGGTGGAGCTCGTCGGCATCTGCGGCTCGACCTCGATGCGGACGCCGTCCCAGTACTGGGCGAGGCGACCACCGTCGAGCTTGGAGTCGTCGATGTAGCGCTCCTGGGCAGACAGCGCGCGCTTGAGGTTCTTGAAGCCGTTCTTCGACGCGAGGATGATGTCCACGGCGCCGCTGGGGCTGACCGCCATCGTCTCGACCTTGACGTCGTACATACCGGCGAGGCCGTTGCTGTTGAAGCTGCCGGCGCCGTCGAACACCTGGTTCTGCCAACCGGGGGTGTTCGCGAAGGTGGCCTTGGAGAGGCCGCCGCAGACGTTCGTCTGCGAACCGACCGTGTTCTCCTCAAGGAAGCCAGTGCTGAAGTCCACGCCGTTGAGCGTCGACCACTTGTTGTTCCACTGGGGCACGCCACCCGCGACGAGCTGCTTCACGAAGTCGCGGCGCATCTCGTTCGCCACCGACTTGGTGCGCATGTCCGCCATGGCGATCACGCGAGCCTTGCCGGCGTTGATGAGCTCCTCCTCCATGGAGATGACGACGGGCTTCACGACGTGCGCGAAGTCGTACACCGCGGGGCGAGAGACGTCGGCCGCGGAGAGGTCGATGCGCTCGTAGCCCGTGTCGAGGGCGGTGGTGTTCGAGTGAACAGCCAGCGTCACCGGCTGGATGATGCGGCTGCCGCCTTCCTGGCTCGGCTGCGCCTTGCCGTGAACGCGCTCCTGCGCGTCGAGGAAGGCCGTCGAGAGGTGGAGTCCGTCGCGGAACTCCTTCATCGTGATGTGCATCGTGGTCGAAAGGATTTCGTTCCCGATGGTGAGAGTCGTCGTTCCCATGATGTCCTCGTGGTGGGAGGGGTGGTTGAGCGGGGTGGGGGACTACCGACCGTACTGCCGCCGGACAGCGGCCATAGCGGACGGGTTGTTCTCCAGGAACTCGGCCACGGCAGCAGCGCCGCGCTTCAGAACAGCCTGGGGAATGGGGTCGCTGGACGGGGAGGAGCCGGCGCTGGTGCGTCCGACCTTCTCCGCGCTGGCACGACGAGCGGCGATCTCGCGGTTGCGCTTGAGCTGCGCTTCCTGCGCCGCACGACGGCCCTTGATGATCTCGTAGGCGTCGGGCGTGACGATGGGCATGCCGGACTCGCGGCGCTCGATGAGCAGCGCGTTGACTTCCGCCTTGAAGTTGCTGTCCTTCATCTCCGGGTGAGCGGCGACGAAGTCCATGTACGCCGACTCCTTGGCGCGCATCTCTGCTTCACGCTGGATCGGCTCGAAGAACGTCTGCACCGTGCGGGCCGTTTCACGCTTGATGCGCGCCTCGATGCCCTCCGGCGTGTACGGATCGGGGAGCTTGCCTTCCGGCACCTCAAGGAGCTTGCGCACCTCGGGGCTGTCCACGAGCGCCGCGAAGGACGCCTGACGGCGAGCGAACGCACGCTCCTGCTCCTCAACCGCCTCGCGCTGCTTGGCGATGCGGGACTCGGCGTCCGACGTGGCGAGTTTCGCCTGCGCCTCGGCTCGCTGCTTGGCCACCATGGCGTCGCGGATGATCTGCTTGGCCACGGTGGGGAGCTCGTCGAGGTGGCTCGGCGTGAGATCCTTGACGTAGCCGGGGAGCTCGTTGTCCTTCATGCCACCGAGGGCTTCCTCGGCGACCTTCCAGAAATGACCGACATTGTCCTCGGTCGCAGACGCCTCTACGGGGCCATCGTCAGTCGCGTCCTCTACGGGCTCGACCTCCGGGGCTTCCGGTGCGGTGTCGTTGATGACCTCGGCGTCCATGTTGGCGGGTACTCCCGAAGCGTTGAGTATCACGTGATGTCTCCTTCCAAGTATGCAGGCTCGTTGAACATATAGGCAGAAACCCCTGCGCTACATACTCAACGAGCCTGCGTTTGCCCTCTAGAGGGCGGTTGTGCCCCTAGGGGCGGTTGTCCTGACCTTCGTTCACATGCTCTCCATGAGAGCCTTGTCCTCGTCGCCCATCGAGCCACGAGTCATCGCGCCGCCCTTCATGGCCGGCCCGCCCTTCATGGCAGGGGCGCCCTCCATCTCGCCGCCGGCCTGGCCGCCGGAAGCGTTGATGGGAGCCTGCATCGCCTTCGCCAGCATGGCGTCGTTGCCCATGCGCATGAGTTGACCGGCCGCCATGCGGAGGCCGTTGTCGTCCACGAGCTCGCCCGGCTCGACGGTGTACTTACCGGAGAACTTGCCGCCGCCGACCTGATCCACAGCCTGGAAGAGCGCGGTGAGCGGAACGAAGATGGCGGGCGGGAGCGGCTGCTCCCAGCGCTCGGCACCAGCGAGGTCAACCTCGACCGCCGGGAGATCCTGGCCGCCGAGCTTGTCGATGGTTTCGTTGAAGGTGTCGATGAGCGTCTGCACGGTCTTCGCGCTGTAGGGCTTCGTCGGCTTCGGGGCCGCAGCAGCCATCGCCTCGTAGCGGGCGCGCTCCTTGTCCATCATCGCGTTGGCGGCGCGCTCGCGCATCGCAGCAGCATCGGCACCGGCGGGGGGAGCGCCCTTGGGGGCGCCAGCGGGGGGCATCATCTCGGCCATTGGAAACCTCGGGGTATGCGGGGAGGGGTCAGCCCATCCTACCTTGATCGCGAGCGATACGGTATCCGCGGTAGGCGGGGTCGTTCTCTAGGCGATCCTCGTAGTCCTTGTAGGTCTGCCGAAGTTCCTCGTCCCGGCTCTCCAACTTGCCGATGGCGCGGTCATCGTCCCAGTCTCCGTCGACCGGAGTGAGCCCGCGCTCCTTGCAGACACGCGACCGGTGACCAGGACTGGTGATCGTCATGCCGAGGCCGCGGTCGTAGTACGGGTAGTTGCGGTTTGACCAGTCCGCGCCGGGCATCCCCACGCGCTCGTAGACGTCCTCGCTCCCGCACTTCGGACACGCAGGCGCCTTCTCTTCGCCGACGAGCGCCTCGAAGTAGGTGTGCTCGCACGCACGGCAGGTGATGTCGGGGCAGCGCACCGAGGTGCTCGACCCGACCACGCGCTCCTTGGATTTGTAGTGCGGCGTGGCGCCCATCGTGGGGAGCGTGGCGCTGATGATGCTGCGAGCGGCACCGCCGCACTTGCGGCACTCCACCTCGCGGGGCTTCGCGCTCATGCTGCACTGCAGGTCGGTGATGTGCCCGCCTTCGCACTTGAACTCGTAGAACGGCATCCCCTACTCCTCCGTTGCGTGGCCGGAGAGCAGCTCCGCCGCCATCGCACCCACGTCCAAGTCGGAGACATCCTCGGGACGGATGGGCTCCTTGGCGAGCGCCTTCGCGATGCGCTTCAGCTCGTGGACGAGAAAGTCGGTGATGGCCTCGTCGGCGATGCGACTGTTCACGTGGAGCACGTACTCCGGCGGGTTGCCCGCCCACTGAAGCACGACGGTGGTGTGGAGTCCGTCGAGGGGATCGACCTCAACGGTCGGCTCGTCGAGGAGAGACTCGGTAGCCTCGCTCGGTTCGATGGTCATGGGGATGTCTCCGGGGTCGCTGACGCGTTCGTAGTTCACTTCTTGTCCGCGGCCTTCATCTGCCGCATCACCTTGTTGGCCCATGCCCGACCGGGGTCGCCACCCCAACCGAGCCAGGCTTGCAAGCCCTTGCTCGGGTAGCCTTCCGAGCCGGACGAAAAGCCCTTACCCTGCTTGTCCACCTCATGGCGAGCGAAGAATGACACCATGCGACCGATGGTCGAAGGGTTGAGGTTCTGCCGGTTGATGAGCTGCCGGGCGCGGGCGATGCCCACCGGAGTCATCCCGCGGTTGCTCGGCGTGACAGAGTCGCGCAGTTCAAGCCCGCGCTTCGCCGCGGCGGCCACGGAGGCCGGCGGCGTGAAGGAGATGTGGCTGTACTTCTCGGCCATGGCTACCCTCCGCGGGTCAGAACATCTGTTGGAGGCAGCGAAGGAGCTCGAACGCCTCTTGCCGGGTGAGCGTGTTCTCCGAGATGGAGGTCGGCCCTTCGATCACGATCTTCACGGCATTGAACGTAGAGCGCTTCTGCGTCTTCGCGTTCGTACCCGTATCCTGCGTTTCCTCAACGCGGACGCGAATGGGGTTGCCGATCTCGTTGGTGAAGATGCTCGTCGCTACGCCCTTGTCGCCGCGCTTCTGCTCCATGGGCATGGCCATCACGGACTCTTCGTACTTCTCGGCCATGGCTACCCTCCACTCTTCTTCGCGTGCCCCTTGGGGAGCAGGTCGTTGTCGGTGACGTACTTCGGGTTGCGCGGGCTACCACTCGCCAGCAGGTGCAGGAACGCGTTGACGCGTGCCATCGCCCACTGCTGGCGGCTCGTCACCACGGGGCTGTGGCTCTTGCTGAACGCGCCAGCGCCACGACGCCACACGGCCTTGAGCGCGCCGAGCGTCGCCTTCTTGCCTGCTGCGTCGTGCTTCTCGTTGTGCGCCTTTGCCTTGTTGATCAGAGAGGTGACGACGCTGTCGTCCAAGCGGATGGCCTTGGAACCGGTCGAGGCGCTCCCCTTCGGGTTCTCCTTCGACCCGCTCACCCGCTCCGACGGCTTCGCTGGCGTGGAGGACTTTGGTGCCTTGTCGGTCATGCCATCTCCTCGGTGACCGGCCCCTCGGCCATGGACTCTTCCTCGGCGTAGCCTTCCTCGGCGTAGCCTTCCTCGGCACCCTCCTCTTCCTCGGGCGTCCCGCGGTAGAGGCCGATGGCCTCGTCGAGATCCTCGACCACCTCGTCGAGCACTTCCTTGAGGTCAGGTGGGAGGGTCGTCGGGTCGATGGCACCGAGCGCCTCAAGACCGCCTTCGAGCTCGCTGGCCGACTCCTCGGGGGAGCCTGCCTTGCTCGCCGCGAGCACAGCCTCGGCCACCTGCACGAGCACGTCCGCGACCGCGGCGTCGAGGTTCGGCGTGTTCAGCAGCAGGTCGAGCGCGCCCGCCGCCTTGTCGAGGTACTCCTCCGGCGACTCCATCGCCTCGGACTCCTCCGGCTCCTCGCTCGGCATGGGAGCCGGCGCCGGGGGCAGGCCCGCCTCGCCCTCGGTCGAGGGCTGCTGGGGCTGGCCTTCGGGGGGCATGGGAGGCTGACCTTCGGGGCCGGGCGCGGCCGGGGGTTGGGGAGGCTCTTCTTTGGCCCGCTCCTTGACCTGCTGCTCCAGGTTGTCGGGGTGCAGATCCTTCGGGAACTCGAAGCGATCCGCGAGCGTCTTCATGTAGGTGCGCGCCATGACGCCGCCGGGGCCGCCCTTCTGCGCGGCTTCCCACAGCGCCATGTACGGCTGCATGAGCTGCACGAGGTTCTGCTGCATCGCCGCGTCGGTCATGGGCGTGCGACCGCCCTCGACGAAGCTCACCGCGAAGTCGCCGTCGAGGTCGGCGACCGTGACGGTCACCTGCTCGCCACGTTCGACCAGGTTGAGCGTCTCCTGCTCGATGACGATGGTCGTTCCTGAACCGCCATTCATTTTCGGGGGGCCGTCGAGGTACGGCGCCACAGAACCCGCGAGGCCCGCCGCAACAGTCCGCAGCATCTGCATGGGATCGGGCTCGTTCTCGTCGATGGGCCGCGCATCCGCCGTCGTAAGCGCCACCTGCTCGGCGTCGTCGTACTCGCCCGCGCTTCCCTCTTCGGGGTTCTGCATGGCAGCGAGCAGGGCACGCTGGGCGAGCTTCACGATCTGCGCGAGCCATGCGTCCTTGATCATGGCGTGCATGCCGAACTCGCTCTCGGTGTAGAGCTGGGTCGACTGCACCTCGAACGCCGTGGCCTTCGTCACGATGCCGCGAGCGTTCGGGCTCATGCCGATGGCACGGTCGAGGTCGCTCTCCGCAAGCGCCATGTAGTTCTGCACGTTGACGGACACGGTGCCCGTCTCGATCTTCTGCACCACGTCCTGCAGGGAGCCGTTGTAGTCGGCAGGCACCTTCAGCACGAGTCCGTCCACGCCCTCGGCGATCTTCGTCTCGGTGTCCGCGCCGAGGATGCCGTCGCGCAGGAGGTACTGCCGGCTGTCCTTCCGGGTGCTCTGCGCCATGAAGGAACGGTAGATGTTGATCTCACGGAGCTGCGGCATCATCCGCTGGCTACCGGCGATGCCGCGCAGGGGGAACTCCGGCTCGCTCGCGAAGATGAGAGGCTCGATGTGTGAGAGCGCCGTCCCGTTGGCGTCGGCCAGGGGCAACGGCCCCATGAACACCGGCTTCTGCGACAGGTCACCCTGGTGCAGAACGTAGACCTCCAGCCGGCCAAGGTAGGTCACCGACGGGTCATGGGGATCCTGATAGGTGTCCTTGAGGTTGCAGATCTCCAGCACGCGCACGAACGCGCTGTTGTCGCTCGTGGCTTCCGCGTTCGTCATGTCCCGCTTGTGAGGCTCCTCCAACAGCGCCTGACTGGGCGAGAGGAAGTCCTTCCGGCTGGTGCCTGCAAGCGTTCCCTTGGGGATGTTGTACTCGCGCTCCACCTCCCGAACGGGACGGTAGTACGCATGGCCGCGGAAGCGCTCGTCGTCCACGTCCGTCGCGTCCGCGTCGAGCACCACCTCCCACCAAGGGATGATGCGCATCCACACCCGGTCGAGGGCGCTGCCGTTGCCGGGGCTGTAGCCCACCTTCGCCGCGCATCCGGGGTAGAGGATGGACTGGCGCAGCGCGCTCATGACGCGTGTGTGGATCTTCTGGCTGCCGAGCCAATGGTTCAGCGCGAGCTGGCTCTTGTTCGGGTTGCCCTTGCCGGTGACGTCAGGCCCGAGCACGGTACGGTTCGCACGAGGGTAGAGTGCGCTCAAGTACGCACCGATGGCGCCCCAAATACGGTTCACCTCCACGTCCGTGTTCAAGGTGCGCATCTGGCGCTCCTCGGCACGGCCACGCACGTATCGCCACCAACGCGTCATGTAGAGCGCCTTGGCCTGGGCGAGCTCACCACGCGCATCCTTCATCCGCTTGTCGTGCGCCTTCAACTGGTCGAGGATGGCCCTCGGGGGAAGCTCGTCCTTGTCGAAGTCGTGATCCTTGGCGTCGAGCATGGGTTCCCCGCGTGTTGTGACGTGGCGTTGTACCTCACCCACGGGTCGTTGACCACGGGTCTGCCAAGGCAGCACTCGGCCTCGGCTTGCGCCACGGCTCTCTGTTCGTCGTGTGCCTGCTTCTCCTCGGCATCGACCTTCTGTTCCACTCCGCCAAGGCCAGCGCCATGGAGTGGTCGTCATGGTAGCCGTCCTGCCCAGCGATGTGCCCGTGCACCTCTCGGATGTGGAGCAGCTCCTGCACGGTCAGCAGGTCGTTGATCTCCAGTTCATCGGCGTCCACCACCGACCGCAGGTGAGCGTAGGCTTCTTCCTTGCTCCCTTTGCTCGTCGTCCAGTACGGCGTGGAGGCCTCTGCTTGTGGCCCGTACTTCGTCCGCACGCCAGGCTTCGTCCACAGAGGGATGCCTTGGTTGGCCAAGCGCCGGATGACCACAGGCCCGGCACCACCTGTGTTGTACTCCACGAGGCAGCGTGCCCGGTTGTAGTAGACGGCGAGCTCGGCCACCTTGTCCGCGAACGCCTGCTCTCCACCCTTCTTGCTGGAGAGTGTGGCTACCTGTCTCCCTCTGGAGTCGAGCACCTGCGCCACCGCCCAGTCGCCTCCGTTACACCAACTCGGGTCAACCCCGACGGCGTAGAGCTCGCTCTTCTCGGGACGATGGAAGATGCGCAACTCCTGCACCTCGTCGGAGTTGAACTTGGCTCGTAGCCGTGCGAGCACCGTGTTGAGGTACTCCACGTTGAACCAACTACCGTCGAAGACGAGGAACCCTTCCTCCACGGTGAGAGGGTACTCCCGACGGAACCTGTCGAGTCCGACGCCCTTCGGCCCGCTGATCTTGTCGCGTCTCCAGGCCACCTGCTCAAGGTCGAGCCCGTGCGCGAGCATGAGCGCGTGCTCGTCGCTGGTCGGTTCAAAGCCTGGCAGCGTAGGACGTCGGTACGTCGGATGGTCGCACCATCGGAAGAACGTGAAACGGTAGGACGTGTCGCCACTCCGCACCGCTTCCTGCGCTGCGAGCACTTGTTCATGGAACAGGTTCCCCGGCCCGTTCGGTGACGACATGATGATGACCTGCTCGTGAGGGCCAGCGTGCATGGCGCTCGTCACAGCCGCCCACACGTCACGGTCATGGAACCAGTAGGCCACCTCGTCGAAATGTCCTCGCTGGTACGTCCACCCTCGACCACCTGCCGGGCTGCGTGACGACAGGCAGCGAAACCCTGCCTTGGTGTCCGCGAAGATCATCTCTTTCACGTTGCTCTTCAGCAACGGTCGCTGCATCCCTTCCGGCATGCCGTAGTAGTAGTCCTGCAGCTTCTCCCACAGCGCTGCGTTGGTGTCGTCCTTGTCCGTCACCACGAGCGTCCTGACGGGGTCTTGCGTCCAGTAGCTGTAGCAGAAGTTCCACCCCAACCCGACCGTGCTGTCGCCGATCTGCCTCGGCTTGCAGTGGACGATGGTCTTGGCCGTGGTGTCGCAGAAGTCGGCCATCGCCGTCACCTGCTCGGGGAACGGGTTGTCGAACCTGTTGTACTTCCCCTGCATGTCTCGGATGGTGAGTTTCCCCATCATTCGCTCCGGGTTCTTCCGGTAGGCAAGCACCTGCCTCGCGTGCTCTTGCTCGTCGTAGAGGTCAGGCACCTTGCTCCTCCTTCCCTCGCCGTTCGGCTAGCCGTTTCGCCACAGCAGCAAGCACAGAAGAGCGCTCCTCGGGAGTGTGCCTTCCGAGGAGCAGCGCCAGAATGTCGTCGGTCGTTCGCTTGACGAGGTGCTCACGTGCTGTTGCCATGGGCGTACTTTAGTGCGTCCATGGCTGAACGGCTAGGCTTCTGCCTTCGTCGCCTTCGCCCAAGCATCGCCTGTGCTCGGTGCGAGGAAGTCCTTGACCGCCTTGTCGCCGGTAGCCGCCGTGGCCTGCTTGCCGTTGGCTGCCACGTTGCCGAACCGGAAGCGCCCGTACTCCTTGAACGCCCAGTCCTCCGAGGACTGCATGCCGCGCATCAGACCTTCGAGGAAGAGCTGATCGGCCATCTGCTTCTCTTGCTCGGTCAACGGCGCCACCTGTGGAATGGGCGTGTAGAACCAGTCGTTGAAGCCCGGCTCCAGCGTCCAGGTGTCGAACTCCGACCTGCTGACGCCCTTCCACGCACGCCCTGCGAACACGTCCTTGGACGCCTGCAGCCAACGCGTCTGCAGCATGTTGCCCATGTTGACCTGCTCCTCGGCGACATCTCGGAACAGCGTCTGTCGAGGTGTCGGACGGAACAGGGCAGCCTGCCGACGGAGCTCCTCGGCAGAGACCTCACGCGCAGCAGCGACGGACTGCACCCATCCGCTCGCCGTGTCCGTGCCCTTCTTGTCGCTGGACATCAGTCGGAGTCTCCCATGTTCTCGTCGGCGTCACCTTCGCCCTTGTAGGACTCGGTCTTCTTGACGCGCTTGTAGCCGCCCTTCTCACCGAGACGGCCGGCCTTCTCCATGGACATCGCCGTAGCGAACGCCTGGTCAGGCTTCTTGCCTTCGTTTCGGATGAGCATCTGCGTCTTCCTGGCGACACGGAGCTTGGCTTCGGCTGGCATCGGTGCTGGCATGGTTACTCCCTGTCGCATCGTACTCTGCCGAGGCGGGGAATGCTCGCGAAGCCGCGAAGGCGGGGCGGGGGCGAGCCGTAGGCGAGCCCAGCAAGCCGAGCGGAGCGGAGCGAAGCGAGGTAAGCGTCGGCGAGCGTAGCGAGCCGGCCTCGCCGGAGCCGAGCGAAGCGAGGCGGGCGAGCCGCCGAAGGCGGGCGAGCCAAGCAAGCCGAGCGGAGCGAAGCGAGGTGAGCGTCGGCGAGCGTAGCGAGCCGGCCTCGCCGGAG
>Ga0181355_1000400_pt1 | contig 18432 bp, 12 predicted proteins | sample Fa13VDMM15DN_FD_130099 | JGI IMG/M metagenome (GOLD analysis project Ga0181355, IMG submission 130099) | Freshwater viral communities from Lake Michigan, USA - Fa13.VD.MM15.D.N | ecosystem: Environmental > Aquatic > Freshwater > Lake | place: USA: Michigan | collected 2013-09-23 | reverse complement strand
GATGCCGTCTAATTCTTGCTCTCTTGCTCTATTGTCCTGCTGCGACAGTTGGGGGTCGTCTTGGTATGGATCCAGCACACGGTCTAGGAGTTGCGGATTTACATTACCGAATGCTGCTTCTTGCGGAAAGGTCTGTGGGTCTTGAAGTTGAACCGCCCCTTGTTGGGGTGCTGGTGCTGGTTGCGGTTGGGGCGGTTGGTTAGGACCTCCTTGAGGACCTCCTTGTGGCGGAGGAGGGGGCGGAAGGTTGCCTTGTGCTGGGTTCGCTGGGAGTCGCTGAATACCCAGCGTGCCTCTCGTCTCGCTTCCGTATTTAACATTCTTATAAAACCCAACTTGGAGTTGCTGGATAATATCTTGGAGTGTATCAAAGTTCTCAACCCTACCTCCAGTTTGCTGTCTAAACGCTGCGATCTGTTGTAGTCCATTCTGGAAGAATTGAAGGAGATCATCCTTGAGTTTTTGGCGGACGTAGGCGTAATCACCAGCGGTCGCTGGTTGGACGTCCGCTGCGGTCTGCTGACCTTTAAGATAAGGGTTAATCCTCGCCACCAGTTTATTCCACGAAAGCGAAACTGAACTGAAGTCGGCAAACCCACGAGTTACGGCGTCTGGCGTATTCATATCGGTCAGTCCGTCGTTAAGGGCGTTCTTCACGTTCTCAACATCCTTGTTAAACTGATAGGAGATCATCTGGAGTCTGTCGTTTGGGGGCATCTCGCTCTGGGGCATTATGGCGACTTGCTGTTGCTGACGTTCAAAGACCTTCCTATTCGCCCTTAAATCCTCATTCAACGCCTCTCGGTTCTGCCGATGTCGTATTGATAGAATTACCATTTGGTTATAATGTATATATACATAATATATTTATTATAATATTGTCGCTAAATTATAATCCATTACAGATTTATTTACGATATGTTGCCGATGCTTTGGATAATGCTTCCTTATAGGAGACGCCGTGCTTGGAGGCATATGCCTTAACGTGATTAATCCACGCAGAAGCACCACCGCCAGTTCTCATACCGCCGACGGTAGGACGCATTTGATCTACTGGGGTTAAATAATGCTGACCTTCGCCCTCCATAGCGTCTGGTGTGTTAAGACCGTAGGTAGTGGCGTTCAACTTGAAGCGACGACCACCTTGGATATAACCCCTAGATGCGACGTTGCGAGGGGGCAGAAGACCGTAGGGTTGCTCGTTGTTGTCGTATCCAAACATACTCTCTTGCCCCATCGGTGCGAGTTGTCCGCCGACACCGCCTTTCATATAGAGGCGTTTTCCACCAGCACCGAGGGCGTAGCGTTTCTCCTTATCCAGTCTTACTGGATCGTGGATGGTTTCGGCGAAAGCATTTTTTAGGTCTCTATCCTCGCTCTGGCGGTGAGTAGCAGCGTTCGTAGTTCTCGCCGACATAGCACCGCCATAGGCGAGGTCGTAGGGGGACATCTTACCACTACCATTACAAGCGGAGCAACAATTCCTACCAAGACCAACCTTCTTCTTGGCGTAGTTAAGGGCAGCGTCTTTAGCAATATTACCCAACGCTGGTAAAGCACTCTCGGCGATAGGGGCGAGGACTCTGCCGACTGGGGCGAGGAAGTTGCCGACATCGCTCGCTGCGTTCTTCACCCAATCAAAGAACCCTTCACCCCTCATAATGGGGGAGTTCCTACCAAGACCGAACATACGACCGATCGCCGAACCGATATGTGGTGCTGCCATCATAGCGAGGGGGGCAAGCATAGGAAGAAACCCACCAGTCGCACGACCGCCTTCGGCGACCATAGGGGGGCGATAGCGAGCATCCTTCATCACGTCGCTTCCAACGTTGAAGGCAATATCACGCATCGCTGGAAGAAACCTCGCCGATCCTTTCATTCCATTCATACCCATTTTCAAATCACGCAACATCGCTGCCTTAATCTGCCTCTTACCGCCAGTATAGGCACCACCGAAGAGTCTGGTGAGAAGACTACCGACAACTGGGGCAGCAGCAGCAGCGAGGAAGGGAAGGAACCCACCCCTCATCTTACGACCGCCAGTCCTCATTCCGCCGACTTCACGAGACGCCTCCTCAAAAGATCCGCCAACCATTTCGTCCTCGTAGTCGTCCTCATAGGCACCACCACCTTCCATACCATCCTCACTCAAATAATCATCATCATCCTCCTCATCAGCATCGCCACGACCAGAACCGTTGAGTCTGTCTATCATCTGTCCTTTGCGTCGCTGGAGGGCGTTGCTACGTGCCGTTAAAGCACGATTGTATGTATCGTTATAACCAACCATTTCTGTTATAATATACCTTAATATAATTATTTTAATATAATTTCTATCCAATATTATTTACATCATTCCATCAAAGTCTATTATTTATTCTCCGTGATTTTTTACACAGATGCGGAACGTTCGGCAACCGCCATTAAATTAGGTGGAGGTAGAGTATCAACAGCAATCTCCGCCTCAATATCTCGCTCCACCTTTATACAACAACACTCTACCGTTTTACACTTGGATTTATAAAGCATAGAACCCCCTTTCAATAGAAGTCCAATCATAGATGTTATGAAGAACGACCAGAACACCTCACTCATCTCCATCCTTCGTCTGTAATGCCGTATATTATAATTTATATAGGGATATATCTAATAACCAAATCACCACTTTTTTATATTTTACGATAAGTTCATAAAAGATAAAAATGATCTACCAAACTACCAACCCTCGGTGTCTCCTAAATTAAGAAGACTGAAATGTTACGAAGTTGGGGTTTAGAACTACAAATGAAAAGGGTAGGGCAACATTCACCGTCGTTAGAGTAGCAGCGTTAGCAACGGTAAAAGTGACTTGTCCTGCTGCGACAGTAGCAACTATAGCACAAGCAGTCGCACCAGCGGTCAAGGCAGCACCAGTAAAGTTGGCGACAGCGATACATCCAGCGTTGATCTTGGGGTTGGTATAGACTAGGGTTCCGTTAGCACCAGCGGTGGTTCCAGTTCCAGTTGCGACGACTAAATCTGCGATAGACATATTTACGATTGTTATAATATACTATAACATAATTATTTTAATATTAATTCTGCGTCAAATATTAAAATGGTAGATTGGTAGTTATAATCACGCTAAATGAAAATCCTTGGAAACGGTTAAAAAGTGGTGATTCGGTGATTTACATCAACCGATCCTCCATAGCACCGCCACGACCACGACCGACACCACGACCGACGCCATTACCGCAGATCGCCTTCAACGCCTTACTACCCATCTGTGCGTATTTATTATCGCTACCGTCAAGGGCATCACGACCCACCTTAAGCATTCCTGGGGCGACAGCAGAAGCGAATGAACCCAACTTATCAAGGAGACCACCGCCGACGAGACGCTCAACATCACCGCTAGAGTGGGGGGTCTGTGCGGATGCGGACAGCACATCGTCCTTAGTGAGGATACCAGTGTAAGTTGCTGATTGACCCTTCTCGCAAACGAATAGACCGCTGTTGAGGGTGATGAGAACCATTTCAATCGGCATTCCACCAGCGATAGGGGCAACGGCGTTAGGTGCTGGGATGTAGTTCTCCACATCAAGGGTGAATTGGAGGTTAAAGTTGCCGAGCGAACCTGGGGCGTAGTAGTCCTCGGTGATCTGGAGATGCTTACCCATATCCAAGAAGAGGTATGAACCAGAGGTAGGGATCTGCTTACCAGACCCAGTCGCAGCGACCGCTTGGATGGCGAACCCCCTAAACTCCTCCCACGACTGGTTGCTACCAGCCTCCACAGAGTAGCGATACAACTGATCTTGGGTAGCAGAAGCGAGAATACCAGACTGGTTATTGAAGTTGAATGAAACTTGTCTAATCGCTAAAGCGGAGTCGGTGTCGCTCAAAAGTTGTGCGGATTTCGCCTTGCGGACGAAGATCAGCAACTTATCTGGGATCTGGTTCAATTGGGTAGTAGTGAAGGTAAGGCGTGCTGTCGCTGGGATAATCGTCTGTGCTGCTGCTCCAGCACCACGAGTAGCATAGGCGATATTGGGGGTGGATGTAGAGAGATAGCGAGGCATCTCATAATAAGGAACAACGTTGCGTGCCGACAACATATCGCTCGGTTTGGGGGTGAGGAAGTTGAAGATGAGTCTGCTATTGGAATAAGACTGAATGACACACTGGGAGGGGAACTGCTCGTTGTTGTCGCAAGGGAGACCAGAACGCCACACACGAGCAACGTTGGAAGTGGAAAGATTGAATACGACGTTGAGGTTCTGGATGCCATAGAACCCTTGTCCGCTATAACTGGATTTAGCGAACATAAAGGGGGCAGCGAGAAGGGGTTCCCTAACGGTGTATTTAATGAAGTAAGTTACGGCAGCATCCACCGCTGGGATGAGGGGGACTGCGGTAATGATGTTAGGACCAGCAGCATCAAAGGTGGCGGTTCCGCTCACTTGGACGTCCATAAATGAACCACGAGCGTAGAGGTCGTTGTCGTAGGAGTGCGTAGTGTAGTTGCCGTTGGGGTTATTGTTAGCACCGATGGCGTCAAGGTATTTACCATAGACATCATACAAGTTAGGACACATACCGTTATACCTCATCAATTCACGCTTATCGTTGAAGCGGAGAATCGCTGGTAATACATCGTTCATATTGATTGAGACCGAGTTGTTGTTGATTGTAAATTGCTGTGTCAAGCACGCCGAGTGAAGAGGAAACGGTCCTAAAGCGTTTGCTAGACCCAACTGGACGACTGGATCACCAACCGCCATACCAGCAAGTTTGGCGGAAGTGATAGCACCAGTAGGTATAGTGACTTGTGCTATAACCGTGCTTTCCCAGATGACACGACGGTCAATAATCGTGGTCTCACTAGGAACTTGGATGTTGTAGGTGTGAGAGTTAGCATTCTGCGAGATAGCAGCGAACTCGGCAACGGTGATATTCTGTCCGCTTTTCTGGACGGCATACTTAATGCTGTCCTTACAGTTAAGGCGTTCATCACGGACAAGAACTTTCTGGAAGTCGGCGGAAGACATATTTACGATTGTTATAATATACTATAACATAATTATTTTAATATTAATTCTGCGACAAATATTAAAACCCCTTAATGAGTATTTAGACTACGCCTTGGAAGTCCTTCCGCCTAAACATCAATTTAATTGAGGCATTACATCCAGACCCCAACCTAAATTGATTGAGGCGTCCAAATGTATCCTTCCAATTGACGCTTATTTCAATCGCCGATAGGGGGGCGTTTCCGTTGAGGTCAAAGAGGCGGTATTCGGCGGTAGGAACATAACTGATGTTCGGTTTTGTTTGCCACCCCTTATCGGTAGTCACTTCTAAATCTGTGAGGATGTTGGCGATTCCACTATTGTTTCCAGCGTTGGTGAATTGCGATCCAGCACCGAATAAGACTGGGGCGGATACGATTGATGACGCAATAGGGAGCAACGAGGTAGTGAATACGAACGACTGTACTGGATTCCATAGGGGCGTCGTTGGATACTCTTGAGGCACCCTTAATAACGAGTTTGCGACTGGTTGGACTGGGAGTGCTGCTGGAAGGACTTGGACGATCTGGGTCGGCATCGTTGCTGGTGCGACTGGGGCAGAAGGGATATTGAGGTAAGGATTTATAGTCACTAAATCTGGGAGATTCATCCTCCAGTTGTTTCCTACATAGGGGACGATTTGGTTGTATCCACTCTGGAAAGCGGAGAATGAACTAAAGAGGTTGAATAGGGGTGCGTTGAAATAGATCTCAATAGGGGCGTTAAGGGGTAGTGCTGCGAGAAGGGTTGGGGTCTGGTTGTTTGCTGAAGGCGTCTGGAACAACTGTGCTGGTGCGACCCAAGTTGCTATATTGGTATCATCATTCCACTCCAGATAGGGGAAGCACTGGATAGGATACGCTGCCCCCACCGCTGCTGGTAGGGCAGCGATCACTTGCCCATATACCACCCTTAATGCTCGGTTAATCATCTCAATAAAAGGTTTGAATGTATAGACATAGTAGTATTCATTTACAATATCTCCAGCAGTTAAGATTGATGTAGGGGGAGGTGCTAATACTAAATCGCTCTGGGGTATGAATTGAACGTATTGCTGGAAGTTTGTTGCGACGAGGGAGGGGTGGGTCATAGACACTTGGTAGATGAGTTCATTTACCGACGCTGGTGCTGGGACTGAATTGGATGCTCTTGGTTGGGGTATGATAAGGGGGAGTGTGGGGGTCTCAACGCTAAACCGAACAACCGAAGCGAAATAGTCGTTGGGGTTTGCTAAATAAGGACTGTTCCTAATCTCCGTGAATTGGAGAAAAGGGGGTTGCTTCGTTCCAGTCGTATCGTTGTTGAGGATCGTGAGGTCGTAGTATATGTGATAGGGTTCGTATGAAATACGAGAACTGAAGTCTATTCCGCTCATTATGATATATATAATATAACATAGAATTATTTTAATATATTATTCTCCATAAATAATCAATAAATACCCTTGGCGACCCCTAATGGGGTGTAATAATACAAAATGATTATTTACAATACCGATAAACTGTAAAAATACAATATAACACATTAATAATAAATTTATTATTATCGTATTATTACAGATAAAGGGTATTGTAAATAATCTAATAGACCCTAATTGATTATTTACTGGTTAAATTGTATTATTACGGATGCGGATGCTCGTAGATCGGCGTAGGATCGCCAATACAAGGCGACAATTCGGTCTTCTTCGGTCTGCCCCTTACCTTATTCACTAGGACAGATGAACTGCCGACAGACACTCCCATCTCCGCCAACTCTTCCTCAAGGCGAGCAATCCTTTTGAGTAGTTGCTCTCTGTCCTCAATCCGCTCCATCTTATCATCAATCAAGGCGTTAATCTGCTTCTGTTGTGCCTCGGCAATCAAGTCGGCACTCTCCTTCAATCTATCCAACTCTATCGCAGTCGGCGGTTCTCCCTTACCACCCTTTTTGTAAAGGTGGTATGAATGCTCTGTCGCAAGAAAATCGCAAATCGTCTCCACCTCCATCTCAAAAAGCATATCATAATCATCCCCATTCCCTCTCGTCTTCTTCTTCTCATTCACCACAAGGACAACCTCCTCGGTGTTAAGGGTTGGCGGAAGTCCGCACTTAAGGCGTGTGTTCTCCTCGCACAAGCGGAGGATCGTGTCTATTGCGTAGGACATAGCGGTCGGCATCGTTGGTTCTATACTATACATAGACAATAGTCTTTATATTGAAATAATCCAAACTTTATTTCAATATCACCAAATCACCACTTTTTCACGTTTAATCATAAGTTTCGTTTGCGTCAAAATGATCTACCAAACTACCAACTCAATCTTCCTTAATATAGGTCTGGTTCATCTCGGCGACGCTATGACCCATCTGCTCGGCGATCTCCTTTTGTTCGGCAAGTTGCTTTCCAAACTTCTTCGTGGTGTAGATATGGCGGAGCATAGATGACCCAATCTTCTTTCCAAATACCCTATTTAGGATACGTGTGATTGAATTGATTAGAAAGGGTTTATCGTTCCATAAGGTCAAAAAGGGTTCAATAAACACAGTCGCCTCCTTCTTCGTCTTCTTTGCTGGTGCTTGTAGTCTTCGTAGAATACCCTTCTTCTCAAAATAGACAGCAAGGATCTCGTAGAGTTCTTTAGGGATAGGTATGATGGTCTCACCATATTTTTTGGAGGTCTTATAGTTCCTAAATAGAAACCTCTTTCCATTCCAATCAAGGATATTGTTTCCACTCAACGCCTCACTAACCTCTGGGGTGAATGCCGAGACAACCTTCATATTCATATAGTCGCTGTTCCTTCGTGGGGGTATAAGAACATATAAGGATAGGACTACAAGATCAAGCAACCTATTATATTCACCCTCCGTGATAGGAGAACTCATCTGGGTTATATTATCCCTTAATCCATCGTAGATGTGTTGGACGTCCTCCCAGTCCATCCAGTTCGCACTTTGAACCTCTGTCTTAACGCCATTATGATTAGCGTCATTCAAGGTCTTATTCAAGTCAATCATCGTTTTATAATATTTCTTAAGAAGGGCATCAATACCTCTCTCCCCCTTAAAAGAAGATAGGGAGGATACGATGGAGATAAGAAAACCTCTTTGGGTGTTGCCTTTGTAGTCCTTTAACCTCTCCATAATCTCTGGATATTTTTTGAGGAAGTTAAGATTATTAATAACCTTATTGCCGTTGAGTTTCTCAAGGTTGCGAACATATAAGGAGACCGAACTGTCAGTCAGTCCTCTTTCCTTAAGTTTCGCTACGAGGGTGGCGGTAAAATCCATTCTAGTTGTATATATAATACAGTTATATTTATATTGATTAGGGAATAATATAAATAGATTATTTTGGTAGTTTGGTAGATCATTTTCGTCTAAACGGAACTTATGGATTTTGATAAAAAAGTGGTGATTTGGGGATTAGGGTTGTCGCCTTGGAAGTCCAGTTCGTCCAGCACGTTCTCCTCTCTGCGAATCTGCTCTCGCTATTGCTTCTGCTCTTCTTTCATCCCTCATTTCACTTATGAATTGGTCTCGCCCACGCCTAAAATCTGGGTCGTCGTTAATATCTCTGGGGAGGGGTGGCGGAGGGGGTCTCAATACATCCAACCTCGCTTGTAGTGCTTGTAGTTGTGCTGTGTTGTCTATCTGGGGGAGATGGGGTGGATAGCGTAATGCCCTTACAAAATCAATAACCCTTTGGATATTATCTGGGTCATTCATACGATCAAGATTGATCTGCGATAGTCTATCACCCCTAGTCAGTCTCGCCATATTCCTTCTACCGCTTTCGTTGTTTCGTAGCGAGAGTTGTCTTATACTACCATCAGCACGAGCATCATTATCCATACCCCACAACGACATCGCTGGTGGGCGAGGCACCATAGCACTCGTTCCATCTGGACGAAACATTTGAACCATTTCTGCCTCACCCTCTCTGCTACCTCCTGCTAACCTCTTCCGCAATATAGCATCTTGTCTAGCAGTTTTCATATCCTCAAGGAACCCCCCTCCACGACCGTATGTGCTGGGGTCAAAGGCGTCTATGACACCCTTAACTCCTTCAAAGAACCCAGATTTTGCTGGTGATGATGAAGGTATATACCTACCAGAAATACCTACGCTGTCTTGCCACCTTTTATAGTTTGCTCCAATCTTCGCCAAAAACTCTTCACGAGTCATACCCCTCAACGCCTTCTCTTGTGCCGAGGGTGATCGGTCATTCAACCACCGAGTCATAAACTCTACGGTAGGGGGTATTCCTCTCAACGCATCTTGGGCGTTCTGCTGATACGCCTTTTCGCTTTCAATCTGTTCTGGAGTCTTACCCCTATTTTTGAACTTCTCTTTCATATCACCAAGGAACCCCCCTCCATTTGGTATGAGAGGGGGGAGGTAGGGAGTTGTGCGAGTGGATGGAGCGTGGGCGAAGGGGTTGGACTCTGCTTTGAAAAGATTATACAAACCCTTCGCCCCCTTAAAAAGACTACCAGCGAGGGCATCAGTAAAAAAACCAGTACCTTCCATACCGCCATAAAACCTCTTCTCAACAGCATCACGGTTAGTATAATCAAAGATGGGGTGCGAGGTGTTTGGTTCTGGTTCCTTAATACCGAGTTCCTTTTTACCACGCCTCCACATATCTCCAGCGAACCCCTCACCCTTTAACATCTGGTTAAAACTACGAACTGGATTACGATAATTCATATCATATGGGTTATGTCTGGGTGGTGGTGCTTCTGGTTCTTTACCGTCATTCGCCAGACACGCCTCGTATCGCTTCCGCTGACGCTCACGCCCAGAATTAGGACCTACATCTTGCGAGACTGGTTCTTGGAGAATTCGGTCGCACGGCGATCCTATAGGTTTAAATCTGTCTAACCCCTTCAAAAGTGAGGAGGGGTTTTTGATTAGTTCGTTAAAGGACGTCATCGGTCTTTCTATTATACCGATATTATTATTATATCCTCTTCCACTCATTAATGGAACGACGGTAGATATTGTATGACAAGACAACGACCCTTTTGTTGTATCCACAGCACCAGCGTCAGCACCAGCAGGGTTCTCCTTCGGCACGACCTCTAAATTACCGTTGGTTATGAACTTACCGAGAAGTTGGTATAAAACATCGCACTCTATATAGATACGATGATTATCGTTAGGTATATCAAGCATAACCCTTTCTATCGCTGGATTGAACGACACGGCACTACTAACGAGACCATCCTCCAGCAACTCATCTATGATTGATCCAGAGAGCGAATGACCTACAGCATAATATTTTAATACTGCTTTTTTCCTAGGTAAATATTTCTCGGCAAGTTCTTTGAACTCTTCTATCTCGGCAACATCGCTAGCATACCGCCGACTATTCCTCACATTCCTCGCCGTATTAGCATCTACAACTATACTCTTCAATATACCCAAATCCGCTGTTATGTCGTTTAGGTCGCTTAATGCTGTTCCACGGATGGCGATTATAATCACATTCTTCTTTCGCTGGACTTGGAAGAACGCCAGCGTGGGTGTTTTAGCGAGAAGTGTATAACCTTGTATATCTGGGTTGTCTGCTTCTGGTTTATATGTTGCTGCGACCATCTCACTTAAATCATATAGGGGGGGCATATCAAAGGGACGTCTCAACCAACCGTATTTCACCTTGTTTGGATCAAAATTGGGCGGTTTCACTATCATATCACTCACAGTCCCAAACGCCTTCTTGATTAGATTCTGGAAGAACCCACTACCTTCCATACCATCTTCTTCCAACGCTTTCAATCGTTTTCGTGTTTTATAAGACATTTTATATAACTATTATACAGATATATTTATTAAACATAAAATTATATTATTAATATAGATAAACAATATACGTAGATATGTCTTTCAATACATTTTGCGGACAAGACCCAGCGAATGCTGCTACATACAATAGAGTCCTACTACGGTTCCAAGAGGGGGGTGGTGGTGGTGGTATTGCTGCCGTAAATCAAGGTCCTAATATCACGATCGTAAATCCAGCAGTCCCAGTTGTGGAAGTAGCAAACCCCCTCAACGCAACACTCAATTTTGGACTACAATCACTAACCGATAGTGCTGGTAATATTGGTGCTATTGGTGAAGTCCTCGGTTGCGGTGCTGCTGGAGGGCAAACCCTATGGGGACTACCACCAGCAGCAGCACCCACCGTCAATACGACCAACTTAAACGCTACGTTTTATCCTACTTTTGTAACTGCTGGAGGTGGTGTTCCACGACAACTATACGCCGATGATGGAGTTACGCCGATAAGTGTAAATCCTAATACTGGAGACTTTAATGTTGTGGATACAGTAATCATAACTCAATCTCAACTCTCAGTTGGAAAAGGAGCAGGGGCGGTAGGACAAGGTTTAGGGGCGGTTGCTATTGGTTTTGGTGCTGCTAATAATAATCAAGGAGCAGGGGGGGTTGCGATTGGAATTGACGCTTCTACTGGAGCATTTCAAGGTGCGAGTGCTGTTGCGATCGGTGCGAATGCTGCTGGAGACCCCTTAAACTCTCAAGGAAACTCTGCGGTTGCGATTGGGTTCCAAGCAGGATTTACCTCTCAAGGAGCAGGAGCAATTGCGATTGGTGAAGATGCTGGTAATACCACCCAATCAGCAGGGGCGGTTGCGGTTGGAGACGCTGCTGGAAACATCACTCAAGGGGCGGATGCCGTCGCTATTGGAACGAATGCTGGACTAACGAATCAAGGCGCGTATTCGGTTGCTATTGGAATTAATTCTGGAAGAACACAACAAGGGGGAGATTCGGTCGCTATTGGAAATCAAGCAGGACAAACAACTCAAGGAGCGAATGCGATTGCGATTGGAGGAGGAGCAGGACAAACAACGCAGGGTGGCGATACTGTTGCGATTGGAACGAGTGCTGGAATAACAAGTCAAGGAGGGAATGCGGTTGCGATTGGAACATCAGCAGGAGGGACGAATCAAGCACCAAATGCGGTTGCTGTTGGTAATGCTGCTGGAGGGACGAATCAATCAGCAGCAGCGATTGCGATTGGAGAAAATGCTGGTAGTAATACTCAAGGGCAAGATTCGGTCGCTATTGGAACGACTGCTGGAGGGACGAATCAAGGAGCATCTTCGGTTGCGATTGGAATATCTGCTGGAAGAACGAATCAAGGAGTAACCGCTGTTGCGATTGGTAATGGTGCTGGACTTAATACTCAAAGCAACGATGCGGTTGCTATTGGAAATGCTGCTGGACAAACAACACAAGGAAACGTTTCAATTGCGATTGGGTTAAATGCTGGGACTAACAATCAAGGAGGGTCTTCTATTGCTATGGGAGATTCCGCAGGAACACAAAATCAAGGGGCGAGTTGTGTTGCTATTGGAGCATCATCAGGACAATTCACTCAAGGAAACGGTGGGAACTCGTGTGTTGCGATTGGAATAGCGTCAGGACAAACCACACAAGGAAACGCTGCGATTGCGGTTGGATACCAAGCAGGACAGAACAATCAAGGGGCATCTGCTATTGCGATTGGGTTAGATGCTGCGACTTTGAATCAATCTGCGAACTCCATCTGTTTAAATGCTTCTGGAGCAGCACTCCAAGCACCAACCGCCTCATTATACGTCGCCCCTATCATCAATAGCGGTGCCATAGCAAACCCAGTTCCATTAGCGACAAACTTCCTACTCTATAATCCAGCAACTGCCGAAGTCACTTATGGCGACGGTGCTGGTATTGGTGGCGGTGGTGGCGGTGCTTCCGTAAATGTTATAAATTGCGTTCCGTGGGGTTATGAACTCGGTATAACTGGTTCTACTGCCCCTATAAAATCTTCCACCTCCGCCGAGTTTATGTTTAATAACTTTTCTACTACTGTCGGCAATCTTTATGACATCACAGGAACCGCTCCCAACACCGTCCCCCCTTTCTATCAAGATGCGGTTTTCTGTACTTGTTTTGTAAATTGCGTTATTCCAGAAGTAGCATTCGCACCAGCCCTTCCCTTTTCTGCTGGTGGTAATGGTAATATTCTAAACCAAGACGGAGGGTCTGCTTCCGTCCTCCCTTTTCAAGATGGGGCAGCGACTCAAGTATTATGGCATTTTGGATATATCCTCAATCCAGCATCAGGGGGGACATTCCAAGATTTCGCCACACCCACCTTCGCTTCATCTCCAGTATTAAACTTCCCAGAACTCGCTCTGTTATTCTCACCGCCGATTGGTAATAAGTTTCATTCTTCAGTTTCTATGACTGGGACATTAGACATAACTGGTATGAACCCAGCAGACGTTATTCAGTTCCAACTTCAAGCATACACGAATGTATCCACCAGCCAAATAGACACATCAACCACAACCAACGGTGCCCAAGGGCATATTAACGTGATGTGTCGCCCAGTCCGCAACCCCTAATCATCTAACCGAATATGACACACTCCTCGTTTCAAACCCCCACTCTTTTCTTTAGGGGTTCTAGGGGTCTCATACCTCTTCAAACAGATACACTTCTCAATCGGCACATAATACACCTTCTTCGTAGTATTCACATCGGCACGTTCATCTGGTCGTCGGTCGTTCGTGTGGATCTTCACTTCACAATCACCCATAATATCATTCGCATCACGATAATAGATGCCGTCAAGGAGGTTCCAAATGATATAATCATTCCACCCCACCTTCGCCACATTTATCATCAACCCATCGGTCGCCTCTTTGCCGTCGCTTTTGAGGTCTCTCGTCTTAATCTCATACTTCACCCCCTTACCTCCAACATAGTCGTTAGAGTCCCAATCGCTACTCACCAGTTTTAAATCGTGATCGTTAAAGTAGTTTTTCAAAATCGGCAACACAAGGATCTCCGCCTCTTTTCCAACACGCAAATCTTCTTCACAAGTATTCCACATTTTTATTAGTTATTAAATTATACAGACCGTTATGATTAGTCTATATAATTTTTATTTAACTCCTAATCGGCGTAATTAATCTAATTATATTATTCACCGACGGTCATCATCGTATCAAAATACGTCCGTGTCTTTTGACAATACCCCCAATAGTGTTCCATCAGTTCGGCAGACCCCACGCAAGGGTGAAGGCAAATAGGGCAGATGTGGATCTCAACCACTTCCTTCTGGGGTCTTGGCGTCTGGGGTTCCATCACCAAATCACCACTTTTTTCGTCAATCTGGGTTTTATCCGTAGGGGTCAAATCAACTACCAAACTACCAAGAGTTTCAATTCCTTCGTCGGTCATTCTAATATAATTATAATACATATTAATATTAAATTATATTATATACTTATATAAAAATGCCCCCCAAGAAAAATGTGGATGTATCTATTGCTCCCATATCTGCTGCGAAGACCGAAGACCTTGTTGCTGACCCTCTGGACGATAAAGAACTTCGTTCTGCTCTCGGTAGGGATGCTAAAATCGTTCCATATCACGACCTTTCTAAATACGCTACTATAGACCAACTACTACCCAAGAAGAAGGACGCTGCCGTTATATTATACGAGAATCGCCCTATGGACGGACACTGGGTATGTTTAACCAAGAACAACGGTGAGATCAGTTTTTTTGATCCGTATGGCGAGGTTATAGACAAGCAACTACAGTATAGCAACTACTCTAATGAAAAGGTCGGCGAGGGTGATAAGTCGCTAAACAACCTTCTCGCTACTAGCAAACTACCAGTTTTTTTTAATGACTACAAGTATCAGCGAGACGGTGGTGGGGTGAATACGTGTGGTCGCCACTGTGCTAATTTCATCCGCTACAATCAACGTGAAGGGTTGGATTTAGAAGACTATAATGAAATGATGAAGAAGACCCAGAAGGAGACTGGGTTGCCCTACGACGAACTCATAGCGAAGATGGTTCCAGTTCATATACCCCACCCAGACGACGGAGGGGGTGGTGCTAAACCGACCGATATGGCGTTATACGAAAAGGCAAAGGCGATCGTATATCCTCGTTATGATAAACCAAGTGCGTATCGTAGCGGTGCCTTACAAAAAGAATACAAACGCCTCGGCGGAAAATATACCGACGATAAGGGCGGACGTCCGCTCCAACGCTGGTTCAAAGAAGGGTGGAAGGACGTAGGGGGCGAGGATTACCCCACGTATCGCCCAACCAAGCGTGTCTCCAAGGATACACCCCTAACAGAGAGCGAGGTGTCGCCAGCAAACCTTCGCAAGCAGACCGCCCTAAAACAGAAGTATAGGGGTGAGAAGAATCTGCCTCCGTTCCAAGGTGGGGCGAAGACGGCGGAGGAGAAGAAGGCATATGCTCGTGCCTACTACGCCAGAAATAGGGAGGAGATCATAGCAAAGGCAAGGGCGAAACGGTATGGACGTCCCTATGAACCGCCGATCCTATACGAGAGTCCTTTTGCGGACGAGGAGACGATGTTGGAGGATAAGGTGGGTATGAATGTTCTTAAGATGCTGAATAAGAAGAAGGCGGATGAGGCAAAGGCAAAGGCGGATGCTGCGAGGGCGAGGGAGGAAGAAGCGTGGGCGGAGATAAGAAGGGAGGAGGCGGAAAAGGTGGCGGAGGCAAAGCGGAAGGAGGCGGAAAACGAAAGGCGACGCCAATACCGTTACGAAAACGCCGAAGCGGTGAGGGCGAAAGAAAAGGCAAAGAGGGACGCAATAAAGGCGTCCAAACCCCCCAAGAAACCCTCCAAGACCGCCCTACTGGAAGCAAAGAGGGCGAAGAATCGTCCTATCAGTATGGAGGAATGGTTGATGAGAGGCAACGGACGCCCCTATCAGCAGTATTGGTGGTTGAAGTGATCGCTGGTAGTTTGGTAGTTGTTTTTTGATAAATGGATACTTATCAAAAACCAAAAAAAAATGGTGATTCGGTGATTTTAACGCTACATCATCACCTAAACGCTGGGGGGGTTTCTCTACTGACTGTCATCCTCATCGCCCTTCAACTTGAACCACAACATCGCTCCTCTTGCGTGTTTTTTATTACCCATTTCATCGTGATAATAGTGATCGGCACGATAATTCTTTTTGTATAACCCATTCGTGGCGAAGAAGTCCTTGATTGCCGTCTTTTTCCAGCAATCCTTCGCCAGTTCTCGTCTGTCGTCAATCCAGTTGTGGATTGCGATGACTAAATCCTTCACCTCAACGCACGGAATATTCTTCACTTCGGTCGCTGGATTGACCTCAACCGCATCGCAGATTTCGGTCATAATTCGGTGAATCTGGATGTTGCTGGATAAATACGCCTTCGTGCGATCCTTCACCGAGTTAGGCACGAAGTCGCCAATCCTAAAATCATTCGCAACCAGTTCCTTCAAATGTCTCAATATGATACAGATCATCGCCGAGCGGTGGGCGTGTCTCCACGCATCCTCCTTCAACTGCGGATTACAGCGAAACACGCCCTCCGCCTCATTCACCTCCTCCTCAAACTCCGTGAAACGGTTTGGAAACAGTATATCAATAAACCGCTCCGCCTCCGCACCGTTGGGTTGGGGGTCTTCTTGGAGATCCAACCTAACATTACACTCAATACCGAATGTTCCGTGATTGATGACCTTGGTTTTGTTGGAGTAAAGCATCCTCGCTTGGAGACCTTCACCACCAGTCAGTTTCTTCAGCGTCGCATTACACAACTTCTTCGTCTTCTTCGGTTCCATCGCACGGCACCATCGCTTCTTGTCAATCTTCGCCAACGCTGGGTTTCCAGTCGTGGCGTTCATAGGATCGGTGAATATTTCGTAGGGGAGGTCATTATAACCATACTCACCCAGCACGGTCGCCCAGAACTCATTCAACAGACCTTTTCCGTTGCGACCAGCACCGTTGTAGATCACAAACTTTTCAAGGCATTTCCCAACCAGCGACGATGCGTATAACATCTTCAACAGCGTCCTCGTTCCAATATCAGGCATTATCCCAGCGAAGACCTCCTCAACCTCCATAATCTTCTTGGCGATGTCGCCCTCCAACTCCTTACACTCCTCACACGCCTCATTATACTTCAACCAGTCGCTTTCATCAAACGCCCAACCAGTCGTCATACTGACGAAGTCATCCATTTCGTAGGGGCGAAACTTGAACTCTTTGAGGTCAAACACGCCATTCGTGAATCCCAGCAACCAACCGTTTTCGTCAAACGCAACATCACGGTTCATTTCGGTCTCACACGCCCCAAACACTTTGTTCCGTGAGAAGGTGTCTTGGATGTGTTCTACGAACTTGTTCGCCCTCGCTTCACAGTCTCCAAACTTTTCCGTGAGGTCATCGCTCAAAATCTCATCACCGATCTTCTCTTTGATTTTGGCGACTTCATCCAGTATCTCGGTTGGAATCCGCTCCGTGATGATCGTGGCGAGTTGCCGAGGGTGTTCGCTGGTGGGGTGAGTCTTCCAACGGTTGTTGTCGTCCTCCCAGCATTTCCATTCGCCCTCTTTGAAGATGTTTTTGTCCTTGGCGAGTTCTCGGTGGATATACCGTGCTAACCCAGCGTCAGTCTTCATCCCCATCGGATCGGTCAGTCTCTTCAGCAACACTTCAATATCCCCCTTCACCTCCTTCTCATCAAACTCAACGAAGTCGTCGGTTAATCCGTCCCAGTTAAGGTCGGTCTCCATCTCCTTCCTTTCCCAGCAAACATCATAACCGAGTTCTGCCGACCACTTATTCAGCGTCTCAACGAACTTCTCAATCGTGTCAAACTCTTTGACGATGTTTTTGATGAGTGCTTTGAATCCATCGTATTCATACTCAAACACTCCAACCACTTTCTCGGTTGTCTTCTGGTGATTGAATATCTCCGTCTCCTTCTCCAGTCGCTCCATCAATCCGCCGACCAAACGGAACTCGTGTTCTTGGGCGTAGTAGGATAGGAAGGTCAGTTCCCAACCAGCGTCTTTCCCCTTTCCGTCGCCTTGCTTCTTGGTGTTGCGAGCAAACTCTTTGAGGACTTCGTTGCTCTTGATGAGTTCTCTGTTGATCGCCTTCAACTCCTCGGTGAGGTCTTTGTGGAATGAGGGCATTTCCCCCTTGAGGTTATGCTCCTTATACCAGCGGTCGGTGTTGGGTTGTCCGCCCCCATAAAGCGTTGAGTTGATGAGGTCTTTGATGATCTTGTCGCTTTTTTTGTCCTTTGGGTCAAGGGCGAATGCTTCGTAGAATATCTTGCGGACTTCTGCTTTCTTAAGCACCCAGCGAGTAATCGTAGGGCATTTGATTTTGTTCTTGGAGCAGATGTTCTGGAAGATTGAAGCGTGAGCGGTGGAGAGGTCAAAATCGGCGTAGTCGTCTCTGGCGATGAGGTTACGAATTTCACGAGGCAAAGACCCCAGCGACAACATTCCTACTGGGTATGCTCTGCCCCAGTTCTTTTT
>Ga0181355_1000397_pt1 | contig 18462 bp, 21 predicted proteins | sample Fa13VDMM15DN_FD_130099 | JGI IMG/M metagenome (GOLD analysis project Ga0181355, IMG submission 130099) | Freshwater viral communities from Lake Michigan, USA - Fa13.VD.MM15.D.N | ecosystem: Environmental > Aquatic > Freshwater > Lake | place: USA: Michigan | collected 2013-09-23 | reverse complement strand
GATAGCGGCGGAAGTGGCGGATGCGGCGGATGCGACGCGGGAAGCGGCGCGGGGAGCAGCGCGGGAAGCAGCGCGGGAAGCAGAAGACCGCGAATAAACAACAACGAAACAGAGGACAAGACAATGACAATCATAAATAAGTGTGTAGCCGATACAACTATACCACCTGACCTAGACCACTTCGTAGGCTTGCTTAACCGCAAGCTGGGCGCAGATGCGTTGTTGGAACTGCAAGATGGATCCAATGATGTTTCCGTAAAGGTCGTCGTGTTCCGACACGGTGATTACTGCGGGGAGTTGCGGCAGGTTGGAGATCGTTTGCTAATCCATAATACCTACATAGTAAAGCACAGGACTAGGGGCGAGCAGAAAAAGACGGAAACATACACCACCAAATTCGGTGTCGGTGTAGACAATTCTACTGCGCTCAAATTGGCGGATAGAAGTCTAAAACCACTTCCAATGCTTGCTGCGTTTACGGCTATGGAGCAGCGCGTGGACGCAGCGTATTCACAGATACGGGTTACACTTCGCCTCGATGTTGAGCGGGACTATGGTAAGTACCTGGGCGTGTGGGTAAACAGCGCCTCAGAAGTGTTGGGGATGGGACCATACTACAATAGCCACCATGAAGCGTATCTATTTCTAGGTTTGTTAGCCAAGAAGATAGTGGCAGGAGATAAGGATGGCCTGTTTGCCGTAGCGAAATCTATATTTGACGACAGTACTTCTGTTGCGGACGACTTCGAGTATAAATACGGGAAATTGGTGCAGTTTGAGTCGGGTAGGAATAGCAGCGGGACTACAACACCCTCCAGACTATACATCGAGGAGCTACGAAATAATCACGTCCGGGTAATTCGCGTTAACGAAGCGCGTGCGCTGTTATCAGCGTACCGCCTCGGTAGCGACGCAAACACCAACGGGCATTCTCCCGGAACAGCAGCATGGCACATACAGCACCCGGCAGCTAAGCGGTACGCGACTACCTACCCCAACCTACACGCGCTTCCTCAGGATATATTCGAGAGTATCTCCACGCTAAAAGCTGCCGGCTGTATGCAGCACATACCGAAGGTGGGGGTGATGTTGGATTCTGTGTCTTGGTTTCTGGAGGACGCTGTATGCGCCTAACGCCGGAGGGTACGGTTAAGTCGAAGCTCGCCAAGATTTTGAACGCTTTGGAGCCTAGACCATACACATTTTTTCCCGCGACTGGGGGGTATGGCCGCAATGGCGTCCCCGACGTTGTTGGGTGTTGGCGGGGTCGGTTCTTTGCTATTGAGTGCAAGGCTCCGGGCAAGATAGGCACCACCACGGCATTACAGCATCGGGAGATACAGAAGATTAACGAAGCAGGGGGGACTGCATTTATCTACGACGGTACGATGGATGAAGAGGAAATAATTGCACGGCTGCTACAGCCGTGCCGGGAGGAGATTATGATTCTTAACCTTTCGGCGAAGATGGAAGCTGAACGCGCAAGCGCAATAGCAGTGTTGGGGGACAGGTGGCTACTACATCCTAAAAACTCTCCTACGCGGGGGGGCGCAGCAATAGATACGCTGCGGGAAGATGCAAAGCGGTATCTATGGCTGCGTGATGGGGGTGACGAGACGTATCCGCCACTCACGAAGCAATGGCATATGTCCTCGGAGATGATCGATGACTGTATAGACAACGCAATATCAAGAACTAAGGAAAAATAGTAATGGAACATCAAGAAGAGTTATTCAAAAAGCGCCGGGCAGTGCGGCTATCGGGTAAAGAGTTATATACCCTAGCGAATTGGCTTCAGGCTAATATGGTTGATTTGCAGAAGGCCGAAACCACACGAGTTATGGCGGCTGGTAAAGCCTCGGTGGCTTTGGGGTTTGAAGTACGCGCGTCGTCTATAGAAGCTGCTGAGAATATGCTTGGTTGTACGCTGACCACGCCTCGACGACTTCGACCTATGGCGAGCAAAACAGTTAGGGCGGAGATAGCAGCGTTAAAACTTAGGATTGATTACCTAGAGAAGCAAACACTAGGCAAGCAAGGAAGAGCGGATAAAGCAGCGCGCGAATTGGCGGCGGTGGCGCTGTAAACTTTATTAGCGGTTCCAGAAAGTGACAATTAGGACACCATCCCTATAGCCGGGATGGTGTCCCGAACAACAACGACAACAATAACAATAACGACGACATTTCTTAGCCCACCTAGTATTGGAGATGGCAGCGCTGCCATCTTCGCGTCAAATTTTCTCCGATAGCATTGCGTTTTTAATTTGCGCGGTTATAATGGCCGCTCTTATTAACGTATTGGAGAACCTCCGTGACCGAAAACACACCTGAAAAGAAAGTCCGCTCTCGTGAAAAGAAAATCTACGTAGTAACCATCAATGGTGAGACGCACTTTATCCGCGCCAAGAGTGTGCAGACTGCGCTGAAATTTGCAGTTAGCGAAACTGTATCTGTACGCATCAGCACCCAAGCGGATACCGAAGCAATGGCACGCTCAATTGCTGCTGGTGGGCGTATTCTCGAAGCCTAGACTTTAGCGAGGTAAGGGGGAGCTAACTCCCCCTGTACTTTATGGATGAACCTGACGACGTTAATCATCCCCCGCACTATACGGCTGGAAGTATTGAGTGTATCGATGCCATCGCCGCTGCTACTGTAGGGTTGGAAGGAATAGAGGCTGCGTGCACCGCCAACATCATAAAGTATGTATGGCGTTGGAAACGTAAAGGGGGGATTAAAGATTTAGAAAAAGCTAAATGGTATTTACAACACCTGATAAACAAAACTATATAATCAAGGAAACATAATGTGGAGAAACTTAGATTTTAGGTTTCACAACGTCTATAAACTGCTACTACCAATTTGTTCTAGCGAAGTTCAAATACTCATAAAGCGACTAGCAACTAGCGCAGATAAATCTCTTGACGTTTGGATTTCAATTGCCGACAATGGAACCTTCCTAATACATGAACGAATTGCGCTCATGTTTGTTCTTAGAAAAACTAAACTGCGCAACACAAAATTAACTATACTAAAAATACTTAACACCAGAGACGAGTAGCGTGAAGCGACATATCAAAATCAGGCAAGCGGCGGCGGCGGACGTTATCCGCGCTATCGCCGAGCGACTAAATGACGGCGCTATAACAGACAACGACCGACGATATCTCGCCGACTGTCTGCACGAGATATCCCTGGGCAGGGACGCTAACGAGGCTTTTGACGTTAAAACACGGGGTTGGAGTGGAACTAATAACGATTGATTTTGAGACGTATTACAGCAGTGAATACACGTTGTCAAAAATTACAATGGAAGAATACATTAGGCACGAGGAGTTTCAGACAATAGGAGTCGGGATTAAGGTTAACGACGGCGATGCGGAATGGTTTTCGGGGACTCACACAGAGATCAAAGCCCACCTACATACTTACGATTGGGCCAATGCCACTGCCGTAGCGCATAACGCAGCATTTGATGCAGGGATTTTGTCGTGGCGTTTTGATATACACCCGCACATGTGGGCCGATACCCAAAGTATGGCACGGGCGATAGACGGCACCGAGGCCTCTAGTTCACTTAAAGCCTGCGCGGAGAGATATAAGCTGGGGGTCAAGGGAGATGAGGTTGTTAAGGCGCTGGGCAAGCGCAGGGAAGAATTTACTCCCGTGGATTTGTACCGTTACGGCATGTACTGCCGCAATGACTGCGACCTAACGTGGGAATTGCTACGAGTATACCTGACTAAAACGTCCGCGCTAGAACTTCAGGTTATAGATTTAACAATAAAGATGTTCAGCGAGCCCGTGCTGGAGTTAGACCTTCCATTACTGGAGAGCCACCTAACGGCGGTACAGGATAGGAAAAAAATGCTTATTGGAAGTTCCGCAGCTGAACTTGAGGTCCTGAACTCCAATATAAAATTTGCGGTACTCCTGCGGGGCTATGGCGTTGACCCGCCGACGAAGATTAGTCGCACAACGGGGGACGTTGCCTACGCCTTTGCTAAGACGGATGTAGGGCTACAGGAGCTTCTTGAGCACGACGATGAGCGGGTGCAGACAGCGGTGGCAGCGCGGATGGGGGTCAAATCCACGCTTGAAGAAACTCGGACCAGTAGACTAATTGGTATCGCTAAACGCGGCCCCCTACCAGTTCCATTGAAGTATTTCGCAGCGCATACGGGGCGTTGGGGTGGTTGCCTCATTGCTGATACCGAGGTGACTGTGCATGACCGTGCTTTGGGTACGGTCACCAAAAGAATTGTGGACGTACTTCTGAGTGATCTTGTCTGGGACGGCGAGGAGTTTGTCTCCCACGACGGCGTGCAATTCAGCGGGTATCAGGAAGTTATTTCTTGGGATGGTGTTACAGGGACCGAAGGCCATATTGTATTCACAGATGTCGGGGAGATTAGCTTGCGAGATGCTATGCAGGGAGCGCATCGCATACAGACCGCGAGGACCCCTCATCGCGAGGCAATGGGAGAGACGATATGACGTTCATGAGTATCCCCGTCTATGTAGAGGTCGAAACCAACGACGAGAAGTTTATCCACTTCCCTACTGAAATTGGCGCATCGGGCACTTGGTATAAAGGCTGTCCGCAGACCCAACTTGACCCGGGTGAGCCCGAGGGCTATGAGGTTAACAGTATCCGCCTGGATTTAACGCCCGATATACACCCATACATGCTCCCTTCTGCGTCGATTTGCGTGTACCTAGAAGGTAGGCAGTTTTACTGTGAGTTACCGGCTGACTACATGGATGGCGATGTGATCTTTCTCGATAGCGATGGTCTTGAAGAAGCCGTCACTGAATGGATGAACGAGTATGAGCGTGGCGTCGTATGACCGCGTGGATTCTCATAATCCATCTGTTTTCAGGCGACCTAGATGCAGACTGGTTCGAGCCATTCGGCACGCGCAAAGAATGCACGAGCATGATTACACGACTTAAGTCATCTGGATATCTAGTCGATATGGAATGTAAATCCCAACGAGTAATTTAAATGGCAATTTCACGCGCTCGATTACTTAGAGATCTGCTCCCCGTCTTGAACGATATGTTCGGTTTGGGGTTGGAGTTGAACTACCCCACTTCGCGCGACGAGGCGCGACGCGCTCGTGTGAAGTATTACTTCACGGGCAAAGTCTGTCGTCAAGGTCATACAGCGTTGCGGCTGACGCATAATATGTCGTGCGTGGAGTGCAACGAAATCTACCAGCGAGCCGTGTGCGACCGACGCCGTGCGCAGAGTGCGTCGAAGAAATCGCCGGGGGTCACACCGATGGGGCGGTTAGATGCGAATTGGAAGCCGACGATTATAGAAGAAAAGTGAAACGACACAGAGGACAAGACAATGACTAAAGCGACAAAACTCGAACTAACAGCGGCGGAAGTGGCGCGGGAAGCGGCGTGGGAAGCGGCGTGGGAAGCGGCGTGGGAAGTGGTAGATGCGGCGAATGCGGCGTGGGAAGCGGCGTGGGAAGTGGTAGATGCGGCGAATGCGGCGTATGAAGCGGCGAATGCGGCGTGGGAAGCGGCGTGGGGAGTGGTAGATGCGGCGGAAGCGGCGGAAACGGCGGAAGCGGCGGAAGCGGCGCGGAAAGTGGCGCGGGAAGCGGCGAAAGCGGCGAAAGCGGCGTGGGAAGCGGCGCGGAAAGTGGCGAAAGCGGCGTGGGAAGCGGCGAAAGTGGCGCGGGAACATTCGGAGCTAGAATAAACATGCTTGTCCCAGTCTACGACATAAAGAATTGTGGTCCACGCCATAGGTTCGTAGCCAACGGTAAATTGGTCCACAACTCCGACAAATTAAATCTACAGAATTTACCCAGCCGGGGGGGCAATACATTGAAGTCCGCCATTATCCCCCCCGCGGGGCATCTGGTCATCGACTGTGATAGCAGCCAGATTGAAGCGCGGGTGCTGGCATGGGTAGCGGGCCAGATGGATTTGGTACGTGCCTTTGCATCGGGGGAGGATGTATACAAGATTATGGCGTCTAAGATATTTATTAAGCCAGTTGACGAAATTACCGAGCAGGAGCGTTTCCTTGGGAAAACAACAATATTAGGCTGCGGGTTCGGTATGGGGGCGGAGAGGTTCCAGGCGCAGCTAAATAATGTTGGGGTTGTTCTTGAACTTGAGAGCTGTCAAAACATAATTGCTACCTATAGATCCTCCTACGAAAGGGTTGCCGGACTATGGAAGCAAGCGCAACGTTGCCTAGAGGCACTCTGGGTGGGGCAGGTTGCCCCGATAGGTGTTCGTGAGGATGCCGTATACCTTGGGCTGGAAGGGTTTACGCTGCCTAGTGGATTTATTCTACGGTACCCCGACTTGCAGAAGGACACCGGAGGGCAGTTTAGCTATAAGGCCCGCAACGCTCGTACCAAAATCTATGGCGGAAAGGTTGTTGAGAATTTAATCCAGGCTGTAGCGCGGTGTGTTATAGCTGAGCAGATGGTGTGGATCTCCGCGAAGTACCGACCGGTCCTGACCGTTCACGACTCAGTCACTATCGTGGCGCCGTTGGCGGAAGCTGAAGAGGCGGCGCAGTGGGTTAGAAAATGTATGAGCAAATCCCCTGTATGGGCACGGGGGTTGCCCCTAGCCTGCAAGAGTAGTTTCGGGGAGAATTACGGGCAAGGTTTAATGCACGGGGATAACTAAATGAATGCTTGGTCTTATTCTTCTCTTAACTTATTTAAGCAATGTCCTCGGAAATACCACCGGCTGCGGGTTGTAAAAGATATAAAAGAAAGCGCGGCTGAACATCTAATCTACGGCACAGAAGTACACCGGGCGGCGGAAGAATACGGCAGAGATGGTACCCCCATTCCACAAAAATTTAGTTACATAAAGCAATATGTCGATGCGCTAACTCAAGCTCCAGGCATTAAATACTACGAGTATAAAATGGGGTTAACCCGCGAACTTGAGCCCTGTGATTTTAACGCGGACCAAGTTTGGTGGCGCGGAATTGCAGATTTTATAGCGATTCCAGAAGGCGGCAAGACCGCTATTTTGGTTGACTATAAAACCGGCAAGTCCGCGAAGTACGCTGATACGACGCAGTTGGAGCTTCTCGCGCTTGCAATTTTCGCGCATTTTACTCACGTTGTTGTTGTACAGGCGGGGCTACTTTTTGTTGTCAGCAAGGAATTTATTGAAGTTGAACTTAACAGGGCTAATAAAACAGAGCTTTGGAAAAAATGGATACAAGAAACAGGCAGACTGGACGAGTGTTTCGCGCACGAAACATGGAATCCGAAGCCTAATTTTACTTGCCGTAAATTCTGTCCTGTTTTAGATTGCGAACACAACGGTAGAAACTAAGGTAAGGAGTTTGGCGATGCCCTATAAAAATAAACCGAGACCCTACGGAAAAGAATACCAGCAGCAACTTTCCCGCGATGAGCATGGAAAACGTGCGACTCGCGAACGCGCACGGTATGAGTTTGATAACCCCGGTAAAGACGGTAAGGTTGTCGGTCGCAAGGGCAAAGATATTGACCATGTTAAACCTCTGAGTAAAGGGGGCACCAATACTCCCAAAAATCTTATGCTGAAGACCCCCCACGACAACCGGAGTTTCTATCGTGACTCCGACCATACTGTTAAGAAAAACGTACCCAGAAAGAAGAAATAAAGTAGATAATGGAAATACTAGGTAGCACGCACCTAGCAGTGCGGACAAGAAACCCAGGAAAAATACAGACCGCGATACCTAACAGTAAAATTCTCAAAACAGAAGGAGATATCCACACTGTATCGGTAGAGTGGGAACTTAGAGAAACCCAGATACTATCCCAACTGCACGTAAAGAACGTCCCCAGCCCAATCCTGCGGGACTATAATTGGCCAGGAATGCATAAGCCGATGCACCACCAACGCACCACGGCTGAGTTCCTATCCATGCACCCGAGGGGGTTCTGCTTTAACGAACAGGGCACCGGTAAGACGGCCAGCGCGATTTGGGCCTCCGACTACCTGCTAACCGCAGGCTACATCAAACGGGTGCTGGTAATTTGCCCACTATCCGTTGTACAGGCTGCGTGGTGTCAAGACCTATTTACGTTTGCGATACACCGTAGAGTTGGTATTGCGCACGGCAGTCGAGATAAACGCAGAGATGTTATTAGTAGAGATTACGAATACGTCATAATAAATTACGATGGCGTAGAGATAGTAGCCAAAGAAATAGCGGATGCTAAATTCGACCTCATCATAATAGACGAGGCTAACGCCTATAAGTCAACGAGCACCAAGCGGTGGAAAACCATGAATAAGTTGGTGACGGATTCGACGTGGTTATGGCTGATGACTGGCACTCCCGCTTCTCAATCTCCCGCCGACGCCTACGGCTTAGCCAAACTGTGCGTCCCCAGCAACGTCCCCCGGTTTTTCACTTCCTTCAGAGAGTCTGTGATGTATAACCTCACAAGGTTCAAATGGGTGCCGAAACCCGACGCAGCCCTTAGAGTACACGCCGTGCTGCAACCGGCAATCCGGTTTGAGAAGAAAGACTGCCTCGATTTGCCGGAAGTTACTCACGTTGACCGCTACGTTCCGCTCACTCCCCAGCAGCAGAAATACTACGACATCCTCCGCAAAGAGTTTCTTATGCAGGCGGGGGGTGAAGAGATAACATCGGCTAACGCAGCGGTTAATCTCAATAAATTGCTACAGATATCCGGGGGGGCAGTTTACTCCAATACAGGAGCTGTTCTTGAGTTTGATGTAGCGAACCGCCTGTATGTTGTGGGGGAGGTTGTCGCTGAATCCTCGAACAAAGTATTAGTGTTCGCTATGTTTACCCATACGGTAAACTTACTGAAGACTTACTTAACAAACAATAATATTCCTTGCGCGGTTATCGACGGTAGTGTTACCGCCACTAGACGGAACGACCTAATTGTGCAGTTCCAGTCCCGGGGGGCTGCTGACCTAAAGGTGCTGGTGATCCAGCCAGCAGCGGCAGCGCACGGGATTACGCTGACGGCGGCAGACACGATTATTTGGTACGGGCCCTGTACCTCTATCGAAATTTATCTGCAAGCCAACGCCCGCATCGATCGCAAGGGACAGAAAAACGCTATGACTATCGTGCATCTTTCTGGGAGCCCTGTAGAGCGTAGACTGTATAGAATGCTCCGAGAGCGGTTACACGACCATGTGAAACTTATTGATTTATATAGGGAAGAAATATCTACTTAGTTTTTTCGCGGGGATGTTGACTGAGTACATAAATATGCTACGCTACACCTATAAACTATAAGGAACCAACGATGATCGAAAATATAGAGGGGTTGGTCGCCGAATACATTGGTCTTCGGGATAAAAAACAGGCGGTGCAGAAAGAGGCCGACCTTAGAGTTGCGGCAATTGACGCGGAGATGCAAGGGATTTCTTCGGTGCTGCTGGATCGGTGCAAAGACATTGGCGCGGATAGTATCCGTACTGTTTTTGGCACCGTTATTCGCTCGGTAAAAGCCAGATACTGGACGAGCAACTGGAGTGCGCTATACGCCACCATTGTCAATAATGATGCGTTCGAACTCCTTGAACGGCGTGTTCATCAAACCAACATGAAAACCTTTCTGGAGGAGAATCCTGATATTCACCCAGAGGGTCTTAATGTAGATAAAGAATACGTGATTACTGTAAGACGTAAATAAGGAAACTTAGAAAATGAGCGATTTGATTTTATCGAGTACAGGAGCGGTTCCTGACCACATCCGCGATGCAGGTCAGTCAGAGTTGACTAAAGGCTTGATGCAGAGAATGGGTGGGATAAGCACGAAGCGAATTTCTATTCGAGGGAAAATGTTTCGGTTGGTGGTTGGCGGGGAGGAAGTCGCCAAGCGTGCGGAGCGGCTGGATGTTGTCGTGGTGAACATAGCTAAAGACGTTTCCCGCACCTATTACGAAGGTGCCTATGACCCCAAGGCAGAGGCCGCGCCCCCGACCTGTTGGTCAACGGACAGCAAAGTGCCGCATCCAAGCGTGCGCGGGCCGCAGCATAGCAACTGCGCCGACTGCCCCATGAACATCAGTGGGAGCGGGCAGGGCACTACTCGGGCGTGCCGATTTAAGCGTCGCATTGCCGTGGTGCTGGCCGAAGACCTGGATGCCGGTGTCCATATGCTGGAGCTTCCTGCAACGTCGCTGTTTGGTAAAGGCAGGGACGATAGGACGATGCCGTTTGAGCAGTACTTTAAATATATCGCCAGCCAGAACCACAGCATTGATCATCTGGTGACCCGGATGCGGTTTGACGACGATGCGGATACCCCGAAGCTGTTCTTTTCAGCGGTCTCATTCCCTACTGCGGAGATGATGCCGAAGCTGGCCGAGTACGGCCAATCGGCGGAGGCTAAGGCAGCGGTGCTCATGACAGTATATCAAGTGGATAGAAAGGAACCCGCTGAACCTGTCGTTAAAGCGGGGACAAAGAAGGATGTCCCGGCGCTCAAGGTCGATGTGCCTGACGCCCTGCGCAAGTTTACGCAGAAGGGCGCAGAAGTGGACGACGAGTAATATGGACCACCGAGGCTACAGCGCGCGGATTGTCGAAACCAACTCCCATGCTTCTGATAGCCTCGGTGTTCTATTAGGCCGGTTCTGTATTTCTAGGGATATCTCCGCTACGGAAGTAGCGGAATATTTCAACGTGTCCAAGATGACCATATACACATGGTTTGTCGGTAAAGCTGAGCCAAGACGAAAACACCAAGATAGAATCCAATCCATATTAAAAAATGGAGGTTGGGCATAACGCCGTTTCGGGGTGAAACCACAGTGACATTATCAGAATTCTTATCACTCGTTCTAGCGCAGGAAGGATACTACTGCATTCAAGGGTTCCGGGGGGACGCCAACAAAATTTATTTTTGCGACACGCAAGCTGAGGCTGAGGTTAAGATAGATTGGCTGATACGACAGCAGTACGATGTTTATTTTGGAGTAGCTAAATATAAAACCGACGATAGCCGCAAATTTACCAATGTGGATTGCTTGCAAGTTTTCATGCTTGATATTGACTGCGGCCCAGGTAAAAACTTCGTAAGCAAAGAACAGGGGTTAGATTGTCTAGACAATTTCTGTATCCATAATGGGCTATATAGTCCTACATTACTCGTAGATTCCGGCAATGGAGTGCACGCCTACTGGGTCATGGATGGGCCTGTCCCACGAGATACTTGGAAAGCCTCTGCGGAAGCGCTAAAGCGGCTTTGTAGGGAATCGGGGTTCGATGCTGACCCGAGCGTGACGGCAGATGCGGCGCGCATTATGCGAGTGCCGGGGTCCTACAACTATAAATCTGACCCGCCATTGCCAACGGCGATACTACTACCACAAGGCGCTGTCCTATCCTTTGAGCAGTTTCGCACAAGTGTAAAAGCGGTTGGGGAGCTGCCCCCCGCGCCGTCCCACATTCCCAGAGAGCCCTCCGAGTTGATGAAGCGCCACCAGGAGCGCACGCGCAAGCTATTTAAGATCCTCACGGACAAGATAAAGGCGGGGCTTGGATGCGCGCAGATGGAGCGCATCATTGACCATCAGACCACTATCCTACACGACGCATGGCGGTCGGGGTTGTCCATTGCAAGGAACTGTGAGGATTGGGGGACCGCTATCTATGATATTTCCTTGGGGCATCCGCGATACGACGCCGTAGCTACCCGCAAAAAAGCCGACGATACGATAGACAAGCCTCACCGCTGCCTCACTTTTGATGCCCATACTCCGAAGTTGTGTGATAAATGTCAGCACCGGGGGAAAATAACTTCACCCATTGAGCTTTGCGTAGAGTTCATAGAGGCTAAAGATAATTTAATTGTCAACATCGAAGACGGCACCGCCGTTACCTATGCGCTGCCCCCGCTGCCCCCCGGTTACAAACGCTTATCGACGGGAGGAATTTACTATCGTACCAAGGATGGCGAGGACGAGTTAGTTTACGAACACGACCTGTATCTAGTTGCACGCATGTACGACGAAGAACGGGGGGATTTAGCCGTCGCTAAACTGCACTTACCGAGAGAGAAACCCCGCGAGTTTTCTATCCCACTGTCGTCTCTCATGGCTAAAGATAGATTCCGAGACATACTTTCGGCCAACGGTGTAATCGGTGGTGTGCGACAGATGGGCGCCGTCATGCAGTACCTTATTAGGTTTGCTAAAGAACACCAGCTAGTTTTAGATTTGGAGATCCTGCGCGCTCAGTTTGGGTGGGCGGACGAGGATACTAAGTTCGTACTCGGGACAACTGAATATTCCAGCATGGGGAGTAAGCTCAGTCCCGCATCGGAGGGTACAAAGGACGTAGCGCGCGCGATTAGAAGTAGGGGGGACTTACCCGAGTGGAGTAAGGTTGCTAACGTCTACGGCAACGTTGGTTTTGAAGCGGAAGCCTTCACGTTGTTCGCGGGGTTCGGGGCGATGCTGATGAAGTTCACCAACTATAAGGGAACTATGATCAATCTCCTTCACCCCGAAAGCGGGACGGGCAAAACGACCATTCTAAAGGTCATTAACAGCATCGTGGGGCACCCCGATGAGCTGCTTTCCAAGGAGTCTGACACTCTTGCATACAAGCTGCACTTGTTAGGTGTCCATAATAACATTGCCGCAACCTTTGACGAGTTGACCAACACGTCGCCAGAAGTGGTGTCTAGTTTGCTGTACGCAGTGACGCAGGGTAAGGGCGCCAATCGGATGCAGTCTCAACTCAACGCCGCGCGGCGGAACGATACTACATGGGCTACGCTGGCTATAAGTTCCTCTAATTCGTCTTTGGTGCAGAAGTTAGGGGTACTGAAGGCCGCAGCGAACGGGGAAATAATGAGGTTGATGGAGTACCGCATTGACCGTAAGCCTTTACTCACTAAGCAGGAAGCCTACGAGCTTTTTGAAGGGACGCTGTATAAAAACTTTGGTGTAGCGGGTCCAGTATACGTAGCTTGGTTAGTTCAGAACTTGTCCGCAGCTATAGCCATAATGAATAAATATCAGGTAGATATAGACGCCGATGCTAGATTAGAAACACGCGAGCGGTTTTGGTCTACTACCGCAGCTTGCGCTTTTGCCGGTGGCACTATCGCTAATAAACTAGGGCTAGTAGATATACCTGTTAGACCCGTATACGATTGGGTAGTGCGTAGTCTAGTCCCTGAGTTACGTATGGATTTTAAACCCAGCGTCGATGTTTACAACGATACATTGGGGCAGTTTATAGGCAAACATATCAATAATGTTTTAGTGGTTAACGACGCCGTAGACTCTAGGAGCGGGGGTAATATATTTCCGCAGGTATCTCCCAAAGGGGAACTACTGATTAGAATAGAGCCGGATACCAAATTAATATTTATTGCCAGCAAACCGTTCAGGAATTACTGTACTGGGTTACAAATTTCCTGCAAAGATTTATTTAAAGTTCTAACGAGTTCCGGAGTCTATATGGGGGAAATTAAAAAGAGAATGAGCCGGGGTACCCTAATCTCCGCGCCCGCTATCCATGCGTTCCAGTTTAGTTTTAGTGACCAGGAAATTTTTAGCTCGGAGTTATTTCTGGATGAAACTGCACGGAATAAATTTTAATGTTGCTTGGAGTAGGTTTACAACCAACACCACGTTTTGGTTCCCATGCCTTGATATAGAGGAAGCTAAAAAAGTGGTGCGTGCTGCGTGCGACCGTCGCGGAATAAGAATCATAGTACGGACTTCGGTGGAAAATGGGATATTAGGGCTGCGGGTGTGGCGACGCGTCAAAATACCCCCGCCCCTTGACTCTCCCTCCGATCAGACCTAACATACGCGTTCTCTCTTGTCATTGTCTTCCCCCGCCTAGTGCGGGGGTTTTTTGCATTACGGTAACGGGCCGCCTACGGGATATGGGGCACCTGCGGGCGCTTCGGTGATTACGACCGTTCCTACCGGGACTGGCTGGCCTTGCAGATTCTCATTGGTTGGTCCGTAGCAGTCGGCCAGCTGCGTGCCGTTGACTACATCGGTCTTCTTGCAGGCGAAACTAAACATATTGGACATACCGGCAGATCTAACACCGGTAACGAACGTGCGAAAATGCGCCTTGGTGTTTGACTTCCAATCCGGTGCTTGCGGGAATTTCTGCACGGGGGAGAACAGTGACCATACCTGCCCTTTACCCGGAGCGTCGCACGATCCTTTCATGTTGCCCCCAGACAGGTCGGCAATGGATTCCCCAGTTAGTACCGGACACACAGCCACGGCCTCGCGGAATGACGTTCCCCCGACCATGATGGTGTTGCCGGTCAACTTAGCCGAGGACGCCGCGCACAAAGCAAACTCCCCTTTGCAAATGGCAAACTGGCTTTCAGCTGCCAGCAATTGAGTACTAAACAAACCCATTGTCGTTAAAATAGCTACCGCTGCTCGGTGCATGTTCCTGTTCCTGTTGTTGATTCGTGTGTTTTTATCCTACTCTTCTTCTGCGCCAATCTCCGACAGCTTATCGCGGTACGCTTTGGGGTACATAATGCCATTAATATTATTCGACTCTATATACCGGTGCATCTTTCGCGACCGGCGCTTAGATTTTTCCGTGATGGGGTTCAGGCGCCCCATCTCACTAGCGTTGAACTTATCGATGTCTTTACGCACTTCCTCGGCGGCATCCGACCCAAACTGCTCCGCTTGCCATAGCTGGTCTAACAAATTTGAGCGGCGCTGGGAGGCATTTCGAGAAGCTGAACTTCGTATAGCGTTGGTGCTCAACGCCTCGTTGATGTACGTCGGGGTAAACCCCAAAATCTGCCAACCTATATTCCAGCTATTGGGATCTTCTGTAATAGTGAGGCCTTTATTGTTCTTAACCCCCTCCACTGCATAGCGTCCGGCACGTTCTGGACCACGGGCAAATGCAGGGGATACTTTTTCAACAGCCCGCATGATCTTGCCTTCAGAGAGTAATTTGTACCCTGCGTAAAAATTATTTGCGGTACTCAGCGTCGGGCCGCCTAATTGCTCAATTGCATAGAGCGCGGGACCAAGATCCGCCATTCGCTCGGGGTCATACCTATACAGCATACCCACTTCGGCACGGCTGCCGATATCGAATCCCAGCATATAGCTAACGGCGCCCCTATTAAGAACATTACCAGTGGTAGCCCCGAACGACTGTAGAACTAATTTATCAAGGTCGTACGGCTCGTCTTCATCCCCGAGTATCATATTTGCCAAGAACGAGATGGCCCCAACAAACGGCATTCCCTTGAGGCCAGTGAACGCAAGCTGTGCCGTGAGCATTCCTAGGAACTGCACCTGCGCAATGTGCCGTTCTTGTTTAGTGGCGCCCTTGAACGCCTGCTTGAACAGCCGTCCCTGCAAGAAAAGCTGGGCTAGTGCAAACCGCTTGAACGTGCCGATGACTTTACCAACCCCCCTCTGGAAGAACTGCGGGCCTGTTTCCGCCGTAGCCGCGCCGCCAGCATCCTCCACCGTCTTAATGGCTTTATCGATGGCGGCTTCCTGGGACATCCCGCTGCCCTTTGCCAATTCGTATGCGGCTAGGAACGTGACTTCTCGGTTCATGCGCTCTGAGTTTTGGAAAATCCAGCTCATCGTGCCCTGCACGCGAGACATCATCCCGGTGTAGTCGCTAAGGGTAGTGTGTCGTAGTTCCGATAAAATATGGCCGGTAGATCGTTTAATAGCACCGCGCGATATGGCTGCATCATAGGCGTCCACCAACTCAGGTCGAGTGCGTTCCAACACCTGCCGCGCCTTAGCCCCCATAAAAGACTTATCCGCCAGCGACCCTCCAAACACGCTTTTAAGGGAAGTGTTGTCATCCCTACCTCCTTGAAAATACATCTCCATAGCTTTGGTCATAGCGGCGCTGGATTTCCCGTAGCCGTACTCACCGCCCAGAAGATGGATAGTGGTCATAGGAAGCTGGGTAAGGTTCACAATACCCGAAGAGATATTTCCAAGGATGTACATGTTGTAGTTGGCAGCGCTAAGCCACGCAGCCCAAGGTTCTGCCACGGGTGAGCGCAGGAAATTCTCCTGGTTCTTCATCGCTTCGCGTACTTGATGGGCAACGCCGGGTGCGCTTTTATTGTCCTTCAGGAGACGGGCGTATGCTTTATTCAGCTCTTGCGTTGTTTCAAACTGGGCCAGATTATTTACCATCTTTGACCCGACCGTCGCCAAGGTGCGAAGCGTATCGGAGCTATACCCCGCAGTCCCCTTACGCTTGCGGTATTGCTGCCGTATAGATTGATTAGGAAACAACGATAAATATGCTCTGTAGACCTCGTTAATTACGTCTTTGTTTACGTTCTTTTCCTTGAGTAATTGAAGGACCTTAGCAAATTCGCGGGTAGGGGGCATCGACGCGGGGGTTATGTCTGTCAGCCGCTGAAACGGTTTAACGTCGGTAGCACCACGACGCTCAGCCTCAAGCGCCGCCAATTCGCGCTCGCGCTTGTACACAAATGCTTCTACAACATTTTCACCTTGAGGGTTGACGTATTGTAGCCAGTAATCTCCTTCGCGATTTAGTGGGAGGTATGGCGTCAATTTACTCCGCAACAGCTGATATTTAATTTTCATGTCGGGGGAAAACGCCCCCTCGCTCATTTTTTCTAGCAAGTCTAAATATTCAGCACCATAATCTGCATATGTTTTAACGATTTCAAAATACAAATTTTGTAGCGGTTTATCCAACGCATAGAACCGCCGGTACAGCGGGTCAGAAGCATTTGCTGTATTGCTGAAGTCAATCCGCAGACGAGTGGATTCGTGCGCCAAGAAATCAAACTCTGCCCGTACTGTCGGCGTATGGCGGTCCATAATATCTTTTGCTCGGAGCAGGAGATTTTCGAGCACATGCTTTTTATTGGCAATTTTATTAGCCCGACTAGATACTAGATTCTTTATTTCGGTAATTAATTTGGCGCCTTCGGGATCGCTTACCGCCATGATGTCCGATAGTTCTTGGAGTGACCTTAGGGAGTAGAAAAAAGTTTGGAATATTTTTGGCAAATTACTAAGAATATTCAGTATCTTCTTTATAACGCCCTGGCTCCACTCCGGCGCTTTACCCACTAGGTTCTCTACATAGTCGAACGTAGCCGCCCGCAGCACAGGCGCTTGAGTGGGAACATTTAGCGAGTACTGGATTGCTTGGCTAAGAGGGGATTGCTGAGGCTCGGCGGTCAGTTCATTCCGCGCAGCGCCATACGCTAAATCCACAATGTCCTGAACAGAGGGATCATATCCAGTAATACCTAGTTGGTTTAGTGCCGCTTTAATACCCGCCAGTATCTTGCGGAAAAACATCCCCAGAGGAGTAGCTGTCTCTCTAATAGTTGTCGGGTTAACCCCGGCCTTGACAGCTTCTTCGACAAAATACGCGATTAGTTCATCTTTATTAGTAGCATTAGCGGCTTTAACACGCGCCATCGCCGCCTTAGCAATCTGAACTTCGCTGCTACTGCCGCCTTTCTGCCCGCGCGCCGCCCACTCTTCAATCTTCCTAAGAAGAAAGTTGTAGTTAGCAGGCCCTACCAATTTTTCCATGCCGAGGTGCACGCCCACTTCATGCAGAAGCACCGCGAGTTCTTGGCCTTTCTCGATGTTGTCCGTGAATAGATATGCCTTGCCATTGATGACGGCACCGCGCGCGTTGGGGTTGACGTTCCGCAGACCCGCCGCCTCTGAGGTAGCCGTGATTGATACGCGGTCTAAGTTGCTAAGTCCCGCCGCCTTTAAGGCATCCTTCGTTTCCTCCGGCGTAGTTGCGTTTTTAACTGCTGCGGGAGAAGTAGATTCTTTGTACGTGGTAGTGGAGCTAGCGATATACGCCGTAAGATCAGCAGGGGTATCCGCCTCAAGCTCGTCGGGTATATTCTCGTCTTCGGCGGTGCCCTCCTGCGCATCTACTTCCTCGTCCGTATTCGGCTTCGGCTTCGACCTCGTAGATCTCCGCTCACGACCAATTATTCTTTCTAGTAGATTTCTAGCCTCATCTTCGTTAGCACTAAGAGGCTTAGGCTTAGGGGCGTCTTTATTTCCCTTAGATTCGTCGATTTTTTTCCTATCATAGAATTCTCCGGTCTCTGGGTCGGAGACAAGCCGAGCTTCTACTGTATCTTCGACGGAGGACAGGATACTGGCTTCCCCCTCCGCGACCGCAGGGGGCTTATCTTCCGCAGGGGTTTCCAACACCGGTTTTCCCTTAGGGCCCGATTTTCCCTTAGGGCCCGATTTTCCCTTGGCCGCTTCAACCGGTGCTTCGCCCGCTGCCTTGGCCGCTTCAACCGGTGCTTCGACTACTACCGGGGCCGCTTCGACCGTCGCTTCGACCGGTGCCTCGACCACCGCTTCGACCGGTGCCTCGACCGCCGCTTCGACCGCCGCTTCGACCGGTGTTCCGGCCGGTGGTCCGGCCTTCCATAAACTAGGATTC
>Ga0181355_1000392_pt1 | contig 18617 bp, 19 predicted proteins | sample Fa13VDMM15DN_FD_130099 | JGI IMG/M metagenome (GOLD analysis project Ga0181355, IMG submission 130099) | Freshwater viral communities from Lake Michigan, USA - Fa13.VD.MM15.D.N | ecosystem: Environmental > Aquatic > Freshwater > Lake | place: USA: Michigan | collected 2013-09-23 | reverse complement strand
TGTTAGAAAACAGTTGATAGAAGTACTGATACTTACCTGTAGGTAATGTACCGCCTATAATTACTTGACTTACAATAGGTTTCTGTGGTAAGTGAATAGGTATATATGAGAATAACTCTTCTGGTGTAGCCCATATTTGAGGATCAAATAAATTACAAAGCCTTAAGTTTTGATTCCAATCTGTCCATATTAATCTCATTATTTCTGTAGATTCATATCTACATTTTAAGTGCTCATTAATAGCATACTGTCTTGACAGGTTTAATTTACCCGCATACTTTAAAGTAGTTAATGGTAGTAGATAGTTTTGAGTTTCTACTTGAGAACTTACAATTTCATTAGTAGCATTATCATACTTGCAATCCCATATAAAACCTTCAGTATCTTGAGGATCTTCTAAGTTACTATTTTGGAAACAGCTTATCATTACCAAGTTATCATTATAATAACCCCATCCTAATATAGTATGTGATGCTATTCTAACAGTTCTTAGCTCTGAACAGTTAGGTGATGTACTTACAATTACACCTTGTTCATTACTAGATTGTGGTAAAAAGTCATATATAACAATAAAGTTATTATTATAGTATGCAATTATGTATTCTTTACCTGGTAAAGAAGAGTTTTGTATTTGAGTATTTATTTCTTTAGTTAAGAAATCATTATTCTTATTTTCAACATTATTTAATGTAAAAGTTCTACTGACTATTCCTCTGCTTATTGTAACATCAACAGTACCAGACTGATCTGAAAAATCAATCTTATAAGTAGCTTCAACAACAGGTAATCTAAAACTAAACTTGTTACCTTTTACATTCTCAATAGCAAATGTAGAGTTACCCTCATCAGTAATTACCCTAATGTTATTAGCATTAAGGTAACTATTTGGTTGACTTTTTAACTTGGATAAATCTGAATTTAACCCATTGTTCCATGTATTCTTACTTGCAGGCATATTTTAAAAGTATCTATATGGATGATTAAACATTTTTTCAGGTAGCTGCATATTTCTAAACATACTACTGTGGTTGTTGTATTTAGGGATAAGTCTAAGCCACTGATTCTTAAATGATTCCATCTCATCAATACCAGGAGTTTTAGTTTTATTAACTGCTTGTGCTACTTTCCAATCTCTTTCTTTCTCAATAGTCTGATAAACCTTATCTGTAATAGTACCTTGAACAAACATCTTAAAAGCAATCTTATAAGCAATCTCATACTGTACAGCTTGTCTCCACCACTCATCAGCAGGTATCAAAGGATAGCCTTCTTCATCAGTAGGGATAGCTAAGTAAGACATCATTACCTTACCCTTATCAAAATTAGTAAATATGTAGTTACTGTTTACTGTATATGTACTTCCTGACTTACAGTAAAAGTCATAATCAGTAGAATGTTGTTTTGTATGGAAGGTGTCAGTAGCCCATCTCATAGGCTCTAGTCTGTATCTAGGTACAGCTAAATTACCACCTGCAGATCTAATGATAGGTTTTCTAGGTTCACAACCTTCTGGAGTACATTCATCACAAGATGTAAAAGAGTTACAACCACAAAGCTTAAACTTTCTATTTACAATATCTATTGCTGAAACTTCCACAAACTCAGTACCTCTATCTAATGTAGAGATTACCATTGCTGTACAACCATCACTACCATGCTCTACCATTCTAGCTGTTTGTATGATAGATTCTAGATCACAAGGTAAGGTACCTCTTGATTCATGGATTTCAATCTCCTCAACTTTGTTTTGAAGGCTAAGAGGAACTTTCAATAAAGCCATAATACTACCTGCCCATTCAGCTGCTTCAGTAAATGATAGGCTATAATTAAAGCCAAAATCCATGTAGACTCTCTCTACAATGGTTTTAAGACTAACATGTTTTCCAGAGATTGCCATAGTTATTTGTTATTAGAATGATAAGTTTTCTAGTCCATCAAGAATCTTATCTTCATAAGACTCCTCTTCTGTTTTAGGGGATGTTCCTTCAAGAGGGTTTTTCTTAGAGATATACTTCTTACACTCACTGGTGTATTTCTCATCTTCACCAGATGAACCATATTTCTCCATAGTAATTACAAAACCATTTTCAACTTGTTCTACACAAACTCTTTTGGTTACACCATTAGCTGTTTCTGATTTTTCCCAGCGTTTTTTATTATTATCCATAATTATTGTTCTTTATAATCTGTTTGGTAAGGATTTGTTTTTAAGTGTGTTGCTAATTCCCTACACCATTTCCTGTTAGGGATAAACATTATAACAGACTTAGCTTTATATTTAGCATTGTCCTTAATATATTTAAAGGACATTCTATATTTGTTCTTACAGTAAACTCTAGTTTTACCTTTAATTTGTTTTAATTGTTCAGCAGGTAAGTCACCATATACTTGTTTCCAATGTTCTTTAGTGGCAAACCAGTCTACTTTATAACATATTCTGTTTACACCACCATCTTCATTATATACTATTTTCTGTTTTTTCTTCTGTATTTCAAGATCTCCAAACTTATGTGGAAACTTAAGACTGTAACCTTCCTTGATAATAAGATTCATCATCTTATCAAATATATCAGTGAATACTTTATTGTGTGTTTTCTTATCTAATGGAATAGGAGAGAACTGCTTATAGTGATCATATATATCATCATAGCCTAGGTCTACATTAAACTTATTTTTAGAGTTCTTTCTGCTTATCATTAGTCTTGTTGTTGTCTATTTTGACCAGGATCTGTACCCGCTTGGGTAAAGTTTGCTGCTACACTAGGGATATTATCATCCTTAGAGTTGTTATTTTGATCTATATAAAGGGTTCTCTTAGTTCTCAATTCATTAAGAACAGCTGGTTTAACAAGTGTTTGCCACATCCAAAAGTTAATTGGATAGCGTGAATTCCAATCAAAGCATGGTTTTTGAGTTTCACAGTTAATGAATAAACCTGATTGAGTAGGATCCTCAAACACTCCTTGTACATTGACATACTGTAATAGCTTATTAAAGTTACCTTTGTTGTATACTATATATAGATAGTTATTTTTAAGGAATGCTCCTAGAGCTTTGGTATTGTATCTACCATTACCATAATAAACAGCATGGTCATAATCCATAAAGTAAATAGGAATAGACATAAAATCCACGGAGCTAATTCTCGTAATAGTTTTTTCATGATTTAATTCAATGGCATTAGGTATTGGTTGTTTACTTCTTAGTATTTTACAATCTACAAATACCTCACAGCATCTATCAGATTGTCTATTAACTAGGTCAAGCTCAACACAACCTAAGTCTTGAATGATATTATCATCAATACTCCTGTTTTTATTATGCTCTTTTCTGATCCAATTAGCCCTTTCTTGATTAATAAGGTCTTTAATTAGACGTTTATCTAATGTAGTATCATCAGCTGTTATCTGAAGATCTTCATAGATTTGGTAAATCATCTGGTTTAAACTAATCATGATCTCTATTTAATTGATAAGAAAAACCTACCATAACTGACTTAGTTAATGGTAAATAATTTAGTTGGTAAATATAACCTTTTTTATGATAATATGATATACCTACACCTGCTTCAAAAGTGTTTAGGTACTGACTGCCAAGTAATATACCATTAATTGCAAGTATGTTCTTGGTAGTTTTAACATACCTAATAACACTATCTGTATGTGTAATGGTTGTAATTACCTCTTTAGGTACCTTTAGTTTATACTTAAAATCAGAAGCTACTAAGTCACCATCAACCTTATTGATAAAGGTAGCATCTAGATTACTATCACTATACTCTTTAGTGTATACATTTAACAGAGTATCTTCATAGTATGTAGGTACTGGAATAGGTATTTCTAAAGTAACATACTTGGTAACAGTATCTAACTTAACTACAGTAGTAGTATCAGATGTTCTGATTACTTTAGTTTTAATAACTTCCCTTGGTTCTGTAGGACAAGACTTATGACACTGTTGTAATAAGAATAGCAAAGCTAGCAATACAAGTATTGTAACTCTTTCAATAGTAAACCAAGATTTCTTTTTCATAATGCCCAAGCTTTGTATAGTGTTTTCTTACCAGATTTGTATGCTCTAAGAACCTGGTTTCTGTTTTTACCTTCACAATAAGAGATATGCACCCATGAAGGATTATCATCAGTACCAAATTCTAGTATACACTGATCAAACTCAAAAGATGGATCACTTGATAGTTCTTTAATAACTGTTATAATAGAACCATTAAACTCTTTACTATCTTTAATAAAGTTAATATCAGCAGCTTGCCCATAACAATGTTGAGAAGTTTGTACAGGTTTACCATTAATTACTGTATATGCTCCACCTATCTTAGCATTTAATCTAGGACATCTGTAGCCAGAAGTTACTGTAATACTTCCTTTTAGACAATCTCTAATTGGCTGTAGTACTTTAGTACAAAGCAGTGTTAGGTTGTTTATAATATCTTGTGGAGGATTAAATTGCTCATCAAATCCCCACCTTACTGCTGATGGTGATTTAACCATTTCAGACAGTACAAAATTTCTACTCAGTTTCATTTTTTACATCTTTGTTTTTAAGTTTTGTTAATCCCATTCCTCCCAATATTACAGAAGTCATTGTTATCATAGCATATTCTACCAATGCTTTATTTGGTATTTCATTCTTCTTATAAAGTACAATTCCTAATGTAATAGCAAACATTATTACAAAAGCAAATACAGTAAGTCTTTTATGATCTATCTTACCAGTGCTACCTTTAAGAGATTCTATGAACATTTGTTTAATTTTGTTTAACATGTTGTTTAAGTTCTACTTTAAGTCTTTCTATTTCAATTGCTTGTCTTAAATTCTCTTGTTCTAGTTCAGCTATTCTTTTAGTTAGTTTTTCCTCAATCAAATAAGATTGTTCTTCCTTCTGCTCTAGAATGTTTATCTTTTTCTCTAGTCTTTCAATCTCACTGTAAAGTTTAGCATGTATTTCAGCATACATCTCTACAGCATCCTTTTTCTTACTAAAAAGTCTAGGAATAGTCACTGTTAAAATAGCAGATCCTAGTGCAATTAAGGCTACAAGAATAGGTTGTTCCATAGGTTAGGTTATTTAATTAATGTTACTCTGCCAATCTTCTCATGGTTTTTATTGTTTATATCTTTGTAGTATATCTTGTATGTATATACATCATCCTCACAAGCTCTATTGTTATAAGAACCATTCCACCTTTTATTAAGATCATGTGACATAAAAATCATTTCTCCCCACCTATTCCAAATAGCCATCTTAAATTCAACTATGTTTATTCCATAAGCTCCAAACTCTTCATTATCATTATCACCATTAGGTGTAAATGCTGTTGGTATCCATATAAATGTTTCCTTACATTCAATAATTTTTATTATTATTTTGTTATCTGAATAGCATGCATCATTACTGAAGGTAGCTGTTATTACATAAGTACCTAAATCTCTGAAGGTAATTGTCATAACATCATTATTTACTTGGTATGGTATTAAAGGCATAACACTCCAACTAATATTAGATGAAGTGCTAGCTCTTATTTCCTTCTGAATCTCAGCACCACATAATTCATATACAGGCTGTGCACTCAGTTTGATACTTATAAATAACAATAGTATGATATATTTCATCAATCAGTATATATAACTCCAGTGGGCAATGGTTCTACAGTCACAGTACCAGTACCAGTAACAGGACAACCATTAGCAGTTTGTGATGTTACAGTAATAGTATAAGTTCCTGGTGCTAATCCTGCTGGATTAAATGTTGTTCCTGAAACCCCTGTACCACTAAATACAGGATTAATACCTAGGTTTTGTCCTGTAATATTCTGTACAAGACCACCTTCACATACTACAATAGGATTGACAGTAGCCTGTACAATATTCTGTACTGTAATTTGAGCAGTAGTTGTAAACTGACAACCAGCAGCGTTAGTCTCAATCATTGTCATAGTATACACACCAGGTGTAGTCCAAGTAACTTGGATCTGCTGAGAAGCAGCAGTAAATGGTTGTGCAGGTACAATGCTAAATTGATAAGTTGAGGCAGGATCAATAATTTGATCTCCATAAAAATGGGTTTCATTTGGACAAACAGTCTGACCATTAGCAGCATTAGGTGTTGGTACTTGACAATAAGCTGTTAAACTAGTCAATAAAATAATAATTGAGAGTAGCAAATTTTTCATAAAAAATCTTTTAACAAATATAATTAATAAATAAATCCTGTGATATACCTAGTCTGAGTGTATAATTGGAAGGTTATAGGTGACTGTATTACATTACTTATGATTAATAGAATTATACTTATTAAGTACTTCATATAAATAGGTTGTATCATTGATATATACTAGATAAGAGTTATCTGTAACAATGTTTCTAATCATTATTTTATTAATAAAATGGTTTTTTAACCAGTTTACTTCATATGAATTTAGATTAAAATATGCTATTATTTCACAAGATAATCTCCTAATACTGTAGGTAGATAGTGAATCTCCTCCAGATATAAATGTCACATATGTTGAATCTGTGCATCTACTAGTTAATGGATCCCCTCTTCTAAATGAAATATGCTTAAATCCTATAGTATCTTTATAGTAAATTTTTATAGTCTGTACATACCAATACTTCTCACCCATTTCTAAGTTTTCAACAATAGGCTGTATCTTAATATCTTTCTGTACTAAAGGCTCAGGTTGTTGAGCTGTTAGTATTATTGATAAAAGTGCTAAAGCAAAAACTATATATTTCATAGTTAGCTAACAAAGGTATAGTAAACACTTCCTGATGGAGCAATTAATGGTCCCCAGTTTAGTGTTCTGAATAAAGCTATTGTAGTGTTATTTATATCATCACCATTTGATCCAAAAGAAAGTATTGTTTGTCCAGCACTAGAATCAATATCCTGAGTTTGTGCATAAGTTACATTTTGACTACCCGTCCCATTGGTAAGTATAAACTTAGCTTTAAATCCAGCCCTCATTGAAAATGAACTACCTATAATTGCTGTTGCAGATGGGCTAATTGTAAATGTTGGAGAAACGCCACCTGTAATAACAGGTCTGTTTGGCAATAAACCTATTAGTCCAACAGGAGAAACGCCGCTTGTTTGTGAAACAGTCATCCCTATAGATGGCGAAACTCCTGATAAATAGTTTAATTGACCAACTGGTGTTATTGTTCCATTGAAAGTAGCAGATCCAGCAGCCTGTAAAACTATTCTATTAGCCAAAGTGCCTATTAATGTCAATACTCCTGTAACAATATATTCTGCTAAAGGATTTGCAACAATGTTTTGTAAAGTAATTATTGCTGCTGGTGTAGAGCAGGTAAAATTTTGAGTTGTAAATCCGTAAGCACCAATAAGTGTAGTTGTTGATGATATAAGTAAATTACTTGCAACTCTTAGTAATGAATCAAGTTGATAAGAAGCTACTGTACTTCCTACTAATGTTACGTTATTCCAAATAATATTTCCTGAATCTATTATACCACCAGCTGTAAAGTTGATTGTAAACAGTCCAGCATTTACAGTGCTTAAACCAATCTTTTTAAAAGCTCTACAATAAAAATTAGATGTAAAGGTATAAGTTCCAACAGTATTTATTTCAAAGTCATTTGTAACAACTAATGTAGTAGTGGCACTTATATTTCCTGATCCTATTAAAGAAATAGTACCAGTACCCAAACTATTACCATTTATTTGTGAGGCAGTAAAATTACCCCTACATTTTAATCTACGTCCTACTCCATTCAAAACAGTACCTGTTCCATTATTTGCACCGTAAGTAACATTATTAAAATTAGCTTCACTAATTAATGTACAAGTAAGATTACCATTTTGCTGATAATTATTAAACTGAACATCTTGTAAATCTAAATTAGAATTACTTCCTATTGTCAAAAGTCCCGTATGGACAATAGTAGTTGGTGAAACATAGTTTAAGTTACCTGCAAATACAAGGTTAGTTATTGTTATAGTATTTGCTCCTGCATCTAAATTTAAAGTTCCTGAAAAAGAACCAGAACTTGATGTAGATATAGTTGCTGTTGCTGCTACCTTAAATGTCATTGTACTTCCAGTCATAGGATTTCCCAAGGACAAATTACCATTTACGGTCATAACCCCAGCTCCTTGAAAGGTAAATGGATTCCCACCATTAGCAGTTAAAGTAAATGAAGAAACAACCCAGTTACCAACAAATGTTACTATATTACCCCCACTTCCGTTTTGTGTTGTACTTAATGGCTTATTAAAAGCAAATCCATTTGAAGTATGAGTTACTGCTCCAGTATTGTTTATTATAATACCATTTGCTCCTGCAAATGCACCCATTGTAGGAGAAAGGGTTATACTTCCTCTAACAGCTAAAGCATTAGTAAAAGTCATTACAGCTGTGTTTGGAGCAACACCTGCTGTATAGCCAGTAAAATCTAAATTAGAACAAGTTGCTCCTGCTGTAATTGTACATCGCTTATTTCCACTAGGACCTGCTCCTGTAAATAATGCAGGTGTAGTTGAAGTTGGAACACCCGTGTCCCAATTTAATACTGTACTCCAGTTATCATCTGCTCCTAGTCCTGTCCAAGTAGGCATATTATAATCTGTTTTTTATTTCTGTTAAGATTTCTTCTAGTGAAATACAAGGTGTTTTCACATCAATAATAACAGGCTCATTGAACTCATTAGATCCTTCGTTCTTAGTAACAATCCTTATCTGATCTCCAAAATTTATTATTTCTATATACTGTATCATGATCTAGTAGTTCTAATTGTTAGCGTTGCATTTTTTATTGTAGATGCAGAGTTTACATAAAAACCAAATACATCACCAGCATTAAAAGTAAGAGTCCATCCAGCCATAGAAGTTGATGTAATAAAATTACTCCCTGTAAGTGTTGGAAATGCTGCTGCGACAATACTATTTGCTAAAACAGGTATTGCACCACTAGCTTTCCAAATATTAAATTGAATACTCCCTACTACATTAGCAGTAATACTCCACCCTGTAATAGTTCCTGCGTAAGGTATTACAACAAACCCTGTTTGACCAGGCTGAACAACAGCAGTTACACCATCTACTGTAACACCGAAAGAGCCTGTTTTTAGGTTAGCTTTTAATGTAGCTACTGTAACTCCTGATGAAGCTGGTGGTGTAGTAACATCTGTTGTTAATTCAGTAATACCACCACCCGTAGCAGCATTATACCATCCTTTAGTTCCTGATGCATTAGTACCATAAACCTTATCATTTCCAGGACTTGCAGTATCTCCATCAAGTTCAACATTGCCAGAATTAAGTTTTACTGATTTATTTGCTGTAAGTTCTTCAACAGAACCAATTCCTGCTGTTGTTCTACCAAGTAATCTATCTGTAGACATTGATAATTTATTTACTGCAATAGCAGCATTTGCATCAACATCTGCATTAAATAATAAAGTTGCAGGACTTTGATATACTGAATTAACAACTTTTACAAGACCAGTTCCAGTAACTGAAGGTATTGTAGTATGAACATGGGATGGAGTATTTGTTCCAAAATGAAATGAAATTTGTCTAGATTGATTAACACTTTTTTGTGCCCAAAACTCAATATAAATTCTATCTGTTACAAGTAATGTAGTTTGTGGTATAGTTACATTACCAATATATTGTGCTATTACTGATGGATCATAAATAAAAATATCATCTGAGGTAGCTAAAAGTGTATAAGTTCCTGCACCTGATGAATCATATTTATAGACTCTAATTTGAAATTGAGTTTGACTTGAACCACCAGCTCCTCCAACAACATCTGCCCATATATTAAAATCCCAAAGACCTGCAGGAATATCTGTAATTCCTGGTGTGCCTACAATAGTAACAAATCCACATACAAGAGTATATACTCCTTGTGTTAAGTTAGCAGAATTAATTGAATTTGAAATTGCATCATAAATTATTCCAAGTTGAGAAGGTGGAACAGGAGTTGTTGGTAATCCTGTAGTAGGAGAAATGTTAGTTGTATTTTGATAGTTAAAATAATAGAATACACCACCACCACCAGATCCACCACTTGGAATATTTGCAGGTGCCCATTCAGTACCATTATACTGCAATATTTTACCAATTGTAGGTGTTGTAGTACTAATAGGTTCTCCTCTTAATTTAGCTACTGTAGGATCAGGATATGTACCACTTAAATCTCCACCTGCAGCTCCTGTTGGTGATCCACCACCTGGTGTAAATTCTATTACATCACCTGTAGCATTTACACCTAATGCCCATACAGGAGTTCCTGGAAAATTAGCTGGGCTTTGTCCATATTTATCAAGTATTAATTGACCAGCACCTGTTAAAGCAAATAATCTAGAAGTTGTGGCATTATTTACTCCTTCAATTTCAAATTGTGAAACTCTTGAAGCAAATGTAGCATTTGTCCATTTACTGATTAATTTATGCGAAAGAGGTATACTAGAAGAGTTATCTGTTTCTACATAAAAATCTAAAGAACCTCCTATTCCATTAGCTCCTAATGAACTAGTTTCTCTAAATAACTGAGCTATTGTTTCTACAACATTTGTTGTAGATTTTGTTTGTGCAGCTTGAAAAGCTGTACCATTACCATTAGATACAGCTCTAATCCCATAACCATTTGATGATGTACCAACAACCCCTATACCGTTGTTATTAATTGCATCTATAGCACCATTTCCCCCAACAGACTGTACAAATATACCACTACCTGTACCAGAATTCTGTACTCCTAAAGCATATCCAGGAAAATTAACATCGCTAATTAAATCTAATTTAAAACCTGTAGAAGTAATTATAGTGTTTTGAATTAATGATCCACCTAATTGAAAATTAGTTAAAGTACTTGCAGTTAAACCATTGTCAACAGTATAAGTTGCTCCCCCACCTGTAGCATCAAAAGTAATATTACCAAAACCATCATCAGTAATGGTCATATTAGTACCTTCTACAAGGTTTAGTAAAGTTTGTACAGGATTTGGAGTACCGTTAGTTTCTAATGATACTCCTGATGCTGAGAATGGTGTTGTAGTAACTCCTGTTATTCTACCCCACTGATCTACTTGTAAAATAGGTATAAGAGTAGCACTACCATAAGTACCACTTGTTACTCCTGTTAGAGTTAGATCAGCAGTTAGGTTTAAATTCTCTAATGTAAAATCTATATTAGCACTATCAGTAACAAAAAAAGGAGTTCCATCAACCTGCTGTCTAGGAGGTTGGATACTGAAATCCTTTCTTTTGTTATTAAAAAATGCCATTTATTATTTTACTAATTTATCAATATGTGCTATAATCTTATTTACATCATTGTTAGTTAAGCACTCTTGTTCAGCAATAGTTTCTTCACAAGGGTTATCATTAACAAATAATCCAATATCTCCTTCTTGAAAAATACCTGTATAAGGTGTTAATGTAGGATCTATACCATTAAGAAATAGTGAATCAATATCTTCATAATTTGAATATTCTGGAGATACATAAATGTAGGAATATCTAAATTCGTAATTTTCAAAATAAGCAAAACTATCAGGTGGTGATAAAAACTGATTTACAGCAGATCCTTGGGCTAATGCAATTTGAAAATCTAAATTGCTTGAGGATGCATTAAAACTATCTACCAATGCTTGTTTACTTACGTAGTTTTGAGGTGTTATATCGTTGTATAAAGTATCCTCAAGTACTGATAAAGGATCTAGTAATTCAACAGTAAATTGTCCTACAGTAGGATCTACACCATTCTGAAAAATACCATTACGTATGTATTCACTAGTATTGTAATCGTATGTTAAAATAACACCATTATACACCCAATTTCCTGTACCATATTCTGGTGCAATAAGAGGCTGTATTGGAGAATAAAATCTAACTGTTGTTGTTCCTATAGGTGATAATCCTCCTGCAAAAGGTTCTTCGTTAATTAATGTATTAGGAGACTGTGTTCCTCCTTGGAAATTAACTATAGGATAATTAAACCAATTACCACTTGCTGTAAACAAGTTAGTATTTATTGTAATGCCACCTACATTAAAAGGTGGTGTATTAGTTATATCCATTCTAATTGGAACACCATTAAATGAACCTCCTGTATATGGAGGTCCGCTTATTGTTACCGTAGAACCAACTGCTACTGCAGTTAATCCAGTTCCAGAATTATTAATATCAAGAGCAACTAATGTAGCTATTGTAGAACCTGAAAAAGGGGTAACTCCATTTTGAATAGTGGCTATATTTCCAATTCCATTTATATAAAATAAAACTTCAGTAAATGGAAGTGAACTGCCAAAATTCATAGTAGTTGTTGCAGCAGTAAATGTTTTTCTGTTAATCTTTAATAGTTTACCATTATAAGCACTTGCTTGATTTGGTGGAGATGTTTGAAAAAGTCCTGTACCTGTACTAGTAGAAAGTAAACCTGCTACAATATTACTGCTAACAATGTTACTGTTTAATCCTGCAATCATAGTAGAAGATGGTGGTAATCCTCCAGAAGCAGGTACTTGATATTTTCCTATATAAGTATTATCAATATAAGCATTAAGTTCATCTCCATTTGCAAGGCTGGCTGTTGAAAAAGCATTTAAAACAGTTGCTGGAGTTTCAGTAGTATTAGGACCAGGACCTACATATTCTGCTTTATATAATAAAGGGTTAGTGTTATAATCAGGTATAAACCCATTTTCTATTTCAGAACCGTTTGGATAATTATAAGAATCAGCAGCTCTTGAGAATATTGCATTAATGTTATCACTAATATCAAACTCATTTGATAAAGCATTTATTCCTCCACCAATAATAGAATTTTCACTAAGGTAATTAGAATATTGAGTGCTTGTGTAGTCAACAAATAACTTAAAGTAATAACCATTATAAGTATCGCAAATTAAAGATTGTGGGTCTGGGTAACTTGTTGTTATTTCATCACTACTATTAACACCTATACCAAATACATAAGTATTATCAACATTACCTTGAATATCTGTAGCTATATCTAATACAGACGCGTAATTTGTAGGTGTTAAATTTTCAATTACAGGTAATATTAAAACATTAGAAGAATTATAAAGTTCTAAAGTGTAAGTACATTCTGTTATATCATTACCTCCAAAATAATTATTTGAAGCTACTACAGTATTGTTAAAACTAAAGTCTAACAATGTAGTATTATAAATAAAATTACCAATATTATTAAGAGGTGGTTTAAATTCTACTTGAGTAAAAGCACCATTACCACCTATATTAGTTGCTTGTGTTGTAGAAACAGTGTTAAAATCTGTTATAAAATCATCAACACTAGTAAAAGTATTTGTTGGTATAGAGTATAATACACCACTTATTGCATCTGTAACTTCAACAGGAAAGGATGTAGATGGATCACTACCACCAGTTAAAGGTGTATAAAAAGTACTATTGTATCCAAAATTAACATAAGAAAAATAGCTGTTAAAAGAAGACCCTTCTGTAGGAGCAGTAACAGATAATACATATTCATTTTCTGTTAGATTATTACCATTAATAAAATATGTAAGAGTACCACTATTTGTAGTAGTATTAGTTATACTCATGTAATACACGGCATTCCAATCACTACCTGTACCAACAGGAGCAGTAAAATATAGGTAGTTGCTAACATCAGTAGTTACAGTACCTGCAAAAAGACCTTGAGAAATAATATCAGCAATTAATCCTGCTACAATATCTTCATTAGTATCTCCTGGTAAAACAGTATAAGTACCAACAACATCATATGAATTATAGTAGTTAGATGTTAAAGCTATATCAATAACATCTCCAGTAGCAAAAGTACTAAAGTTAAAAAAAGCAGTACTTGCAGATGCAGGTACATTTGTTGGGTAACTAACTGTTGATGTACTTACTAATTCTAATGGATAACCAAAAGATAAATTATTATTTATATATGTAATACATTCTTCAATATCTGCAAAAGATAATGTTGCAGCTCTAGGGAGAATAAACCAATTAACATTAAAACTTGGTGAATAAATATAGTTTACATTAAGGTCACATTTAAAAAATGTATCTCTTGCAGTAAATTGCATACTAGCTTTAGTGCCAGGATCACTAAAAATATCTGTTGGTATTTCTAAAATAGTACTTGCTTGTGTAGGAGTAGTAACAAATGGTTGTTCTGAAATAGCTGGTTGTATTACAGATGTTGCTTGAACACTACCTACAAATGTATTGGGTATATTTACAAGAGTAGATGCTCGTGTTCCTATTGGTATAAATGGTTGAGGTATAAATGAAGGTCTAAGTGCTAAAGAATCTTGTCCACCTTCATACTGGCTAAACACAACTGTATAGCCTGAATAATCAGTACCATCAAATGGAGTTAGCATTGTATACTGAGTACCATCATATAACAGTAACCAGTCTGTAGGACCATTTGTATTCCAAAAGTTAACTATAGCTTGAGGATCATCTATAATATCTACAGATATAAGTAAAGGAGGGAATAATTCTGTAACACCATCGTCTTCATAGATAGTTATATTACCATCCCATCCATTTGGAACAGGCGCATAGATATTATCTGCTGTAACAGGATCATCTGTTACTTCTTCAATAACAGCTACTTCAATAGGTGATACTGTATTAGGTTCAAAGCTGCAGTTATCTGTAAACTCTACACCATCTAAATTTAATACATAAGGTTCATCTGTACTTGGGTTTATTAAAGTAGAGAATTCAATTACTATCTTTTGATTATCACTATCATAGAAATAAGTAAAAGGATAACTTATTTCATTATAATACATACTACCACTATTATCACAACCAAACTGAATTTTAGCTTCAGTTAATTCTGATAGTTCATTTAGCAATACAGTATAATCACCTTCAACACAGCAGCTACAAGTAATAGTACTACCTACTATTGTGAAGTTTCTAAGTATATCTATATAAGCTCTAAGTAGTCTTATTTCTTTGAAAAGACAAGTATTGTTTATACCTACAGCTAATCCACCATAGTATTTAACGGATTTTAAAGCTAAACTGTAGAATGCTTTAATTATAGCTACTTGTATTTTTAATGGTGTTAATGTCATGGGTATATTCTTATTTCTATAGGTGTGTTTACCATTACATTATCATTTAAATTTCCAAATCCATTAAATGATTCTATTAATAATCTATTAGCGGAAGGAACAGTTTCATACCCTAATGTTGAAACAGAAGTTGCATCAGATTCAATTACAACACCATTAATTAAAGAAAATGTTTTACCTACAATAAAACCACCAACATAAGTTAAAAAATACCTACCCACTGTATCTCTTGAATAAACAGGTACAAATCCAAGAGTATTTTCCAAAACAATTGCAGTAGGTGCATCATCATCAACTTGAGTTAACAAAGCAGTATATATTTTATAAGGTAATTCACCTGCTGGTCCTTGTGGTCCAGTTGGTCCTGGAGGACCTATTGGTAATTCTGAGTTATAGCATCCCATAGTTTATAGTATTGATTCTAATTTAACTGCGTTATATATTTGAATATTAGTACCAAATGTAGCACCTGCATCCATAAAAGCTGGTGTTACACTAAGTGAAAAACTTAATCCTGACGAATCTATTGAAGGTACTCCATTTCCACCTATTGTATTAAACACTTTTTGAACCATTCTTGTATTAGTAATGTTAGAATATGCAGTCTGTACAACACCATTGTACATATAATACGTAATATCATATTCAATGGTAAGGTCAGTTCTTCTTGTTATTTTTGCAACTCCTTTAATATAATTAATATCTTCAGATAATAAAGGATCATCGCTAGATATATACCCTGCAGGTACATCGGTTGGATCAGTATTAAATTTAATTTCAGCAGCAGCAGTTGCATCAGAATCAGTAAATCTAGATACTACTGTACCTCCAATATTAACAACAACTATACTAAACTTACCATTACCAGTATTTGGTGTAATTACAAAATCAAAAACTACTGTATCTTGATTAGTTGTTAAATCTAAAATAGTCCAAGTATGATTATTTATACTAGCTCCAGATGTTCTACTTGTAGCATCTTCTGATGTTTCATCTAAGATTTTCCTAATTCCTGTTCCAGGTTCTCCAGGTTCTCCTGCAGGTATTGTAAATTCAAAATTAGCAGCTGATGAAGTACCAATATTTTCTACTGTAGCTGGATCTCCAAAAGGTACTGTAATTATTGATGGTACTACAGTTATAGTAGCTGCTGTTCCTGGACTACCGTTATTACCATTTGTTCCTGGGATTCCTTGGATTCCTTGAGGACCTGAAGCACCTTGTGGACCTCTAGGTATTGTTGCTGAATTGCAGTTACAACTGCCTGAACATGAACACATATTATATAATTGATAAATTTAATTTTGTTAAATAGACTGTTATTTCTACAGGACCATCTGGTGGTGTACCAGCATCACTATCTGTAGAGAATGTAAGTTTACCACTTGAAACAATAGTACCGAAATTACCAGCAGTAAATAGATACATTAATTCTCCTGGTTCTAAGCTAGAGTTTTCATTTTTAGAAATGTACATTGTTTCATTAATGATAACAAATTGGTTACCACCTAAATCTAATGTTTTAGTAGCATTAGCTGAATAATAAACATAACCATTTACAACTAAATACATACCTTCAGGTACATTTAGTTCCACAGGTGCTGTAAATAATGTAGCAGCTTGTTCTGCTGAAATTATAGTAGTAAATGTTTGATAGTCTTGAACCATTTTATTAAGGTGCCCAAATCTAGCAACATTTGCATCATTATCAGTTCTAATTAAAGGATCTGTTCCTCTGTTACCTAGTGTAAATTTTTCCATGGTGTTAGCTGCAACCACAACCACAACCACCAGCTGAAGTTTGATTACAAAGTTTTTGAAGTTTGTTTAGTAGTTTAGTAAATTCTTGAGTGCCTAGTGATTCTGCAGTAGCCTTTAATGCTTGTAACATACCATCAGCAATTAGAAAATCATTGTATGCCTCTGAGTCACAGTTATTACATAACTCATCTGCAACTCTAGCTGCTAGTTTAGATACACAACAAGCTACATTACAAAATACTACAAAAGTAGTATCTGTAGTGTAGGTTAGCCCTGCTTCATCTGTAATAGTATATACAATATCGTAGTAACCATCAGCTAAAGTAAAAGTACTTACTGTACTATCTACAGGAGTATACTGATATAATTGAAATTCTGGGAATACAGATTCTTGTACTTTATTTAGTACATTAATTGGAGTTGCTGCACCACCATTTAATGATATGCTAATAGTAGCTGCAACAACATGTGGATCTCCACCTAGTGCAGTTTTCCACAAAGTAGATCCATCATTCCAACCATAGATGTTAGTAACACTATTGTAAAACCCAGTAGTATCGTTAATTGTTATACCTGTACACCCATTAAGACATGCAGATATTGTTGGTATAAATGCCATTTTATATTATAGGTTTTATTCTAAACAAAAATAGTGAAAAACCTAATTGTAAAACTAGGTCCTTCACTATCCTTATCTAGAGATTAATTGTTATTAGAATACGAAAGTAGCAGGTAAATCTACATTTGACCATAGGTTAAAAGTAGTAATAAAAGCTGCTTGTAACTCACCTACAGTAGGAACGTAAGTTGCAGCACCAGTACCACCAGCAAAGTAAACAATAGCTTGTCCTTTGTTTTCACCTGCACCAATTAATGATGGAAGTTGATCTACCCATCCAATTACAGCAGGTTGATATTGTTGTCCAACAACAGCATCTTGCTCACGGAACAATGGTGGAGTTTGATCAACAAAGATCTGCCCTTCATCACCCCAAGAGATATACTCATCATTAGCAACTTGCTCATAAACAGCAACACCGTCAAATGCAGCAGTTGTGCTTACAGCAGTTGGATTAGCAACAGGAGGAAATCCTTCGAGGAATGTGTTAAATCTAACTTTATCATATTGTCTCCAACGGTTAACGTCATACTTTTGTTTGATACCTGTAATTTTGATACCCCACAAATTACCTGCTGTTGCAGCATCTGATACTGAAATTGCAGTAAGAGCAGTTCCAGCAGCAGTTCCACTAACTGTTTCACCATTGTAAGCAACTTCTAAAGTTAAAACACCAGTACTAGAATTTCTATCTGCTACTTTGTAAACAGGAGTTGTAGTACCTACAGCAACTGAAATATAAGTCCCTGCAGTACAATTAAGTGTTGCAGCAGCAAGAGTTGGAGTTACTGTTCTAGAATATTTAGTAAATGTTAAAGTACCTGAACCTGTTCCTGCAGCAGATCTAGTTGCATTTGTCATTACTTCTGAAAATACTCTCCAATCAATAGTTCTGTTTGGTACAAAGTTTTGTACTAATGAAGCTGTAAGACCATTAGCAATTTCTTGCTTTGTAGCACTAATACCTGATTGATAAGTACCATACTTGTAGTTAGCAGGACGTTTACCATAAGCAAATTGATTAGGTACATGCTCAAGTTTTACAATGTAAAAATTATTATCAGTTGCTTGAATTGTGTTAGCATTGCTACCATTATATCCAACATAGTCTACTTGCTCTCTAGCTAGTCTTCCTGCAACAGAAGA
>Ga0181355_1000391_pt1 | contig 18620 bp, 10 predicted proteins | sample Fa13VDMM15DN_FD_130099 | JGI IMG/M metagenome (GOLD analysis project Ga0181355, IMG submission 130099) | Freshwater viral communities from Lake Michigan, USA - Fa13.VD.MM15.D.N | ecosystem: Environmental > Aquatic > Freshwater > Lake | place: USA: Michigan | collected 2013-09-23 | reverse complement strand
TGCTCCCGAAAAAGTATTATAGGTCATTGCGGTAATAACTTGAAAATATTCTGCGTCCATAGGGAACTTAGCGTATGACGCATCATCAGTATTTCCGGTTATTTGATATACCGTAGTCTGAACAGGTAATCCATTTGCAGCACCATAATTTGAATAGTTGATATTTATAGTACTACCTGGAGCATCATTAATCGAAGTTCCCGTAATACTTTTGGTACCGTATTGGTTGTATGAAGTAACACCTGTTAAATTTACGTCCTGAGATAATGAAGGGTCTTGGAAAGAAATGAGTTGTCCCGCGGGAAAAGTCGATAATTGACTTTCTCGACATGAGATAACCACAACATTATCATAATGAAAAGTTGTTGCGGAAGCGTTTAATGATGTGTCAAAAGTAACTTTAATTCTATTATGTCCACCGCCAGGGTTTGTACCTAAAAAATCGTCAAAGTATTTTGCTTTGTTATTAAATAAATTTATTCTTTCAGGTAAAGTAATACTTGATGTGAACATATATCTGTCATCACCGTTCAAGTCTTGTCCATAAGTTTGTAGTTCAGGGACCAAGGATTGTGAAGTAGGGTTAACGTTATCAATTGCTTTACCAGACATCATTGATGAAAATGCGTCAGGAAAAGTTAATGATGGTTGGAAATGTATAACATTATACTCTGTTGAAATTGGGTACTGAGATAAAATCCCATTTACCCCTGCTGAATTAATAATTGCGGTAGTATCAACTGATACAGGAGAGTCCCCATCAGCGTCCCCCTCAACAGTATCCCCTTCTTTACAGGAACATAATTCACAATCAGGATATGATAAGTTAGGTAAACGTAAATGAACAAATAATTTCCATAAATTTAACAGGTCTTTAATCAATGTTATCATGTCCTTGATAGTAGGACAATCTTTCTTATTTAAATTCCCACCAAATTTATTTACGATACTTATAATCGCATTTATAAGGTTACATATAAAAATAACAATAATAAAAACAATCGCAACAACAACCGCCAATATTGGACCTAAAATGAATTTTAATAAAAACGCTAATATATGTGCAACAATTAATAATAAAATGATAGTAGGTTTAAAAACAAACATCATATAAACAAATAAAAGATATATAATGTCAAATTTAAAAAACGAATCGTTTGTTGGAAATTTAACGTTCTCACTTTCACAGGCATCATCCAAAATGTGTTTTATTGTAATCATTCTATTTGGAAGAAACCCTTTTCTATATTGGTCAATCATCTGTGACACAGTATAAACTTTGTTATATAACATCTCATAAAATGTGTCTTCACAATTAATTGCTGATTGTACGTCAGCATAATCATTCCAATCTAAACTAAAAGCATAACTTTTAATTGCGGTAGAATAGTTGGTATAAGGAGTCTGAAGGGGGTCATCACCACTTCCGTTAGTCCACCCATATTCTCTAATATTAGGGACTAAAAAATACCCTCGTTTAATTGCCTCACTTAATGAAGGCGATTGATTCCACTTAACCTTAAATCGATACTTTCCTTTTGTTGGTATACCTTGTTTAGGGTCATTTGATAATACTCTTTCACCAAATTCATTTGTTATGATATAATCCAAGTTCATTGGAACATCTACTAACCAAGCACCGTTTTCATCGATAACTTGTCCTCCACCTTCTAATGAAACAGTTTCTAAAACAGGTTGACCATTAATATCTTGAGCAATGGTTTGTCTTATCGCCAAAATTTCTCCAGGTCCCGCAACTAATCCACATAAGTTACCTTGTTTTAGTTTTGGTTTACAGTTTCTTTTTTGGAATTGATTATCAGCATTTGATATTATCGACCCCATAAAAATTGATGTAGGGGTTATAGTAATATTGGCTTCATCAGTTAAGTCAAAGTCAGTTCTTGTAACACCTAAATTACAAATTTCGGGTTGACCCCATAATGGTTCAACTTCTATAACACGATTAATTGTAATAATCTGAGGTAACTCATTTAAGTTAGTTGAACTTTTAAACTTTGTTCCCGCAACTTGGGAGGGAGTGGCTACGCCCATACGAATTAAATCCTGAGGCGATAACGAAAATTCTCCAATATCCGATAAATCAACATCAACATGTAGTGTTTGTGACCCTGTAGGGACACCAAAAATCATATAATCACCACTATCGTTAGTTTTTGCAGTATACTTAAAATACTTGTCATACACCTCAATTAATGTGGGGTCAACTAACACATCATGTTTATCGAAAAAAGTTCCTGTGGGTGAGTGATTACTATATGATGGTAGATATGGTAATAAATTATATCTATAACCATCGTCATTTAATTCGGATAAAGTTTTATAGGGATATAAGTCAGAAATTATTGGGTTTGTCGTGTCTTCATTTGTCAATGGAATAAACACCGATATTTTGGCGTTAGGTATACCAAAACCATCATTAGCGGTAACTCTACCAATAATTACACCATAATCAGAACACTGTCTTGTGTATATTTGACTCTGTAATATTTTAAGAGATAGAATTTCAAGATATTCAAACTCTTGGTCTATTAAAACCTTTATTGACTTATCTACACCTACTTGAGTTCTTATTCTATATGAATTCGACATTATTAATCTTTTTTGATAAATAGTTTATATGCTACTTTCAAAAAGATAAATCATTATTTAATAAAATAAATTATCAGGAGAAATTAACTGTTTTTAAATTCTTAACCCTTACATTAATGTCTTTACCAGGAAATCTGACTTGATATGTCTGACTTGGTTCTGCAAAAATTGTCTCATCAACCAAATCAATTTCTCGAGTTTCTGAGTTTAGATATTTTTGAGAAGTTTGTGATGAGGAGTACTGTCCTCCAACTTTATTGAAAACTTGTATACCTGAAACAGAGATTACTCCGTTCTCACTTTGTATTTGTCGTCTAATTTCAGAGATGTATACATTTTGTCCCATTTGTCTATGCGAAGGGTTAAAATACGTTGACACTATATTAACAATTTGTGAAATTACCGCTCCTTGATTTTGACTATTATCCAAAACAACATCAAGGTTCATCGCTAAATCAATAACACTTGCAGTCTCAACTGAAATGTAGTCATTAATCATTCTATAGTTAGATAGGTAATTTGCCACATTATTTTTTAATGTGTTAGAAACAATTTCGGTTAATTTACCTGAATCATCATAAGACAACATTTTAATTTTAATCTTATTGTTTTCCTCAGTAATCGCCGCTTTAGCGGGAGCCCCGAATTGTGATGGCATTGTTCTGATAAGAGAATCATAGTCATTAACCGTAACCGCCCTGTTTTGTGCTGAGAAATTGAAACCGACTAAGTTTCTAACTTCTTCTGTTGTCGGAGACGCCGCTCCACCAATTGCCGCAGTAACATTAATACAACTTAATGAGTTAACTACACTTGTATTTATTGAGTCTGACGGTCCATTAACAAAGAAAGATACGGTTCCAATTTGTGTAATAACATTAACCCCTAAATTACTCCCTGTACCTCCACCAATTCTATATTGTATAAACATGGTTGTGTTGGCTTTAACCGTACTACCTAACGCCAAATTATTAGAATACTTATATAAATTTAAATTATACCCATCTCTTGCAAATTCTCGTAATTGTTCGTCAGCAGATTGTGTACCACCACCAAAAGTTATTTTTAAAAATCCTTCAGGAGTAAACTCGGTTATAAACTTGTCACTTGTTGTAACATATCTTCCAACTTTAATTCCAGGTTGGTCGGAAACTTTAGTAGGGTCTTCGATGAATACTCTATCCTCAATTAACGCCTTAACCTCATACCATCTATTATCGGCACCTAAGAATTCTTGTGATGAAGGCATATTTGCATATTGAGTACCATCTTTTAATAAAACACTTGTTACCCCTAAAACATTTTTTTCAGGTAGGAACATTTCAAAAAATGGTTTAACATCATTAGGTGTCATTACTCTTTTATAAACTTTAGTAATACCATTAACAACGGTCTCTCGTTTTACAATGGTATAATTAAGTAATTTGTTATTTGAATCGAAATTAGGTATTTTTAATCTATTTGGGTATCCGTCAGCATTAATCGCCGAAGCAAAATCAATATCATAAACCGTTTCAAAGACTTGACCCGCTCCACTAACTTGTGACCCTCTTCTTAGTATACCACAATATCTCAAATCTTCTTTATCCCCAAAAGCGGGCACAGTAATTGAAAAGTCAACTAAAGCGACTGAAGGTCTTTGACCTGGCACCTTTAATCCGTATGTTCTTGCAATGTTAAAAATTGACGACCTTTGTTGGGCGTATTGTAAAACAGTTTCTTGAATACTTCGGTCAATGTTAAATTGTAAGTTATCACTAACTGCGGCGTTTAAGTCCAATAACGCTGAGAACACTGACGCATCATTAAAATTGTCAATTAACTCGGGATAGTATGTTCGGGTAAAATTAATTAATTCAGTTCTTATTGACTGAAAATCCCTTGTTGTATACGATATTTTTTTATTGCCCATATATTATTAAATATTAATAATTACAAAATCACTCTGATTAAATACCGAATCTGTGATTATATAATCAATTTTAATTTTAGCGGTATGTTCTTTCTCACTTATACCAGGAACTCGATAAACTCTTACGTCTCCTTGGACATAGGTTCCTTTATCTTCTTCCTCATTAGACGCGTCAGTTACACTTATTTTTGTTATAGTGATTCCTGGTATATATTCAGAAACCGAATCCCTTATTTCCGCTTCAATGTCTGAAAATGTCGGACCATCCATAGGTTCAAAAATATATTCATAAAGTCTTGTTCCAAAATCAGGTAAATAATATCTTGTGCCTTTTCTTGTTAATAATAAATGAATTAAGTTTGCCCTAACCTCTTCATCACCATCTTGTGATAAAGAAAGATAATTGCCTTTTAAAGAATCTCTAAAAGGGAAGTTAACTCCATATGTTTTTCCTTCTGCCATTAATCATAAATATAGTGTTACAATATTTTCGGTGAATAGATATAAAATAAAAAATCACGACAAGTGTCGTGATTGTTTTACCTTTTCTATTTTAAAAATTATTTTATTTCGCATCCATCCGCCCCACAAGCAATTTCGCCACTTAGATTTGTTTCATCAGAATGTTCAACAACTTTAGTTAAATCAATTGATTGTAACTTAGTCATCATTGTTTCAAATTCTTCTTTAGTACAATCAGTAAACGGTGCTTGAATATACGTTCCTCCATCATGTGGTAATACAGATAATCCATTATAGAAATCTCTATTATTCCACATCCAATCTCCCGCCAAATCCCAATCTTCCGCCTTCAAACTAATTGTTGCCGATACGTTGTGTAGATTCGAACCACCCCTATGTCCTGGTCTAACCCACTCTTGAGTTACTTTTTTAACTCTTTCCAATAATTGAAACGGACTTTCTGTTCTTAATATCGCTCCTTCAGGAGCCTTTTGTGGCACTGAAATTACTGCGGTATCGTGAGGTCTGAAATATTCGTCTTCAACTAATTCAGGGTGATTCTTATTCAAATATTGGTAAATAGATTCATTTTTTCCAACACGAATTCTTCTGATATAATAATCATTATGCCAAGCATGAATTCCTGAAGATGTTCCTAAAGTTAATGAGGTTGTTCCCGCAGGTTTTACTGTTGTAGTTCTTGCCGATTTATTAATACCGATTAATTTAGCAACTCTTTCGTTTTCTTCTTTAACAATTTTTGCTGACTCTTTCATGTTATAACCTAAAACAACTCCCGAACCGATTCCCGTCATAGAAACACCGATTAACGCGTCTTTCTCAGTCGTTCTTTTCCAAATATCTCTTAAGTAATGGAAGTTAGTGTAACCCGCTTGTAGTGTTCCAATAAACGATGCTGCCTTAACACGATTATTTAAATCTTCTTGCGATTCAATATCAGAAACATTTACTTCACATAAATTACAAAATTGATTAGGTCTTAGTGCGATTTCACAACAAGGGTTTGTTCCCCAATCTTTATCGTTTGTAAAATAAATTCCTGGTTCACCTGCTCCTGAAGCCTCAATACGTTTCCATAAATCCATGAAAAATTCTTGGGTAATTTTATGTCTTAATAACGCCGCTGAGTTATTTGCTCTACCTCTTTGTGGATTTATTTCCCACCAATTACCTGACTTACATGAAATCATCTCTTGGTCATCAGCACTAAACAATGAAATTAACGCTGCTCGTCTAATTCCTCCCGCAAGAACTGCATCTGCGATATGACAAACCATGTCATGAACTTCAATAGGTGTTAATTTATCTCCGTCTTGTTTTGATTCTAAAATTCCTTTTAATTTATGTAAACAATCTTTAAGTGGTTGAGGTCCTGGAGCCTTACCTCCTGAGGTTACAAGTTGGGCCCCTTTCTGTCTAATGTCTGAGAAATCAAAATCAGGCGTTGATACTTGTTCCCCAAAATAAGACTTGAACAATACTTTAATTGAGTCTGCCCATCCTTCGATTGAATCACCAATTAAGTATCGTCTTTTTCTATTCTCACTTGGTTTTCTAATTTCAGGTAATTTTTCTACATGGTGTTTTTGTACCGAGTAACCAACACCTGTTCCCCCTAACAATAGAAACATTGATTCGGAAAATGCGTCCAACTGGTCGATTGGTAAATAAGCACAATTATAAATTCTGTTTGGTGATATTTCAATCGGTTTTCCACCAAATTGCATTGACCTCATTGATGGTAATACTTTCTTATCATACACGAATTTATATACCTCTCTAATCTCATTTTCAAGAGATGGGTATTTTTTAATGTGCATGTTTATGTTTCGGGTTACTAACTCTTTCCAAGTTTCACGTCTGTTTAATTTAGGTACAAATTTTGCATACTTCATATAAACTGTTAAGTCCGATAAAATCTTTTGTGATGCGTCCATAGTTCTACTAATTTTTTTTATTTTTTTGGTTATTGTTTTTCTCTTTCTTTTCTTTTATCAATCAAATCCTTGATTCGTTGTCTATTTCTTTCTTCTGTCTGTTCTTCAAGACCTAAGAATGTTACTGACGATTCTGTGTCGATATCTAACATACCGTTATCAAATTTACAGTTTTCAAATACAACACCATCATCACCGATTCTTGATTTAGTTATTGCTATAGTCGCCAATTTCATTTCTTTTTGTTGTAGAGATTTAGCCACGGTAATGATTACGTGCCCAACCTGAGCTTTTTTGATAGAACCACCCATTTGGTCTGTAGTTACCACATCAGAAGAGATTGAACTTCTATTACCCTGAGTTGCGGTCCATCCAACTAAATCCAACTCATGACACATTGATTCAAATGCTCTCATAACAGAACCTTCAGATTTCCATTCGTCACCTAAATTTTTATCAGGTACCACACAATCAATATAATCAAGTAATACCATGTCAATCTTAATACCGTCAGCAATCATTTTTCTGATTTGTCCTTTGATTTGTAACATAGTTACAGTATCCGATGGTAATTTTTTAAGTATTAACTTATTCTCCATAGAGTCTTTAATCTCTTTGACTTTAGCCATTACTTCTTCTTTCTTTATAGTTAATTCGTCAGGATGTACTTTTGTCCATAATGTGATGTGTTTTCTTTGAATGATTTTTGGGTTGTCCTCAAAAAATATTTGTAGAACATTATACCCTAAATTAAATGCGTGATTTGAGATTTTAGTTAACAATGTTGATTTACCAACACCTGTTGGTGCTAATATTACACCGATTTCCCCTCGTGCTAAACCACCTTTTAAGAGTCTATCAATACCTGGAATACCCATTGGTATTGGATGTCTATAATCTTCGTTTAAAACCTCATCTAAGTTATTAAAAACGTCTTCCGTACCATCTTGTCTCTCCCCTACTTGTAACGCTTGTCTAACAAGTGTTTCCAAAGTATCGTAGTTTTCAAACTCTCCCCCGTCAATCACTTTTTGAGCCTTAGTAATCGCTTTCTGTAACTCTTGTTGTTTACAGAATTTTAACGATTTCTCTTGAACAAATTCTTGTCCATCGGTTGGAGCGTCTTTAATTTTTGTTAAAGTATCTAACACAATTTTAGACGCCAACTCTTGTTGTAGTTCTGATTTTGTAATTTGTTCTAAAGTATCAAACGTTGGGGTGTGTTCGTATTTGGAGTAGTACTCCTTTATCATTTGAATGATTATCTTAAAGTATTTGTTTTCAAAATAATTATTCTCAATTACATCGATAATTGACCTTGAAAAGTCTTTATCCACGATGATTTGGTTTAATAACTGTATCTGAAAAGTACTCCCTAAATAATCAAAATTTTTGTTTGATGCCATGTGTTTTTAGTATTGTTTAAGATAAATATTAAGGCTTAGTCGGAATTCCAAGGTACTCGTATGTTAAATTTTCAGTTGAAAAAATGTCAGTTAATTCCGAAAGTATACTTTTTATGTGCGGGCGTATGTCTACGGTGTATCTTATCTTTGGTGGGAAGATTTTTGCGTCCATCTGTCTATGACAAATTGTCATATCTCCGTCCTTAATAAAAATGTTAAAATGTTCAGGACCGTCAGTATTTGATGTTTCAAGCATCATTGGGTTCTGTTTAATCTCGTAAGAATTATCCAACAAATAAGTCGTCGCCTTCATTTTTAAATCGTGCTCTAAAATCCCTTTTAACTCATAAAGGTATTCATAAAACTCAAGTGAGTTTTTTGCCTCAGGGATATAATTTCTTACATTAAAAAATCGTTGGACGATGATGTTGTTGTTAACCATCATTAAAAATTCTAACTTTGTTGTTTCTTGGTCTTTCATAATCATTATTATTTTTTTTTATAATTTTTCTTCTCTTTTCTTGTTAATTTTAAAAATGGGGTTAAGAAGTTTACCCAATTATTATCTCCTTTAGGTAAAAATTTAAAGAATCCATCTTCCATCATCATTTTAATGATATTCCTATGTCCTCTCCCATCTGGGTCTAAAGATTCTGTGTAATATAATTCTACGAGTGTTTTACCTTCATCGGTAATTAGTGGGTTTGATAAGTCTACAATTTTTTCATTAATCTCAAAAAATTCGTTTCCGTAAATTCCTGTTTTTGTTTTTCCTGATAGAAGATTTTTTAATACTGTATTATCTTTATCCTCAGATAACAATCTTTCCGCCTTTGTTAAAATGTCGGTTATATTAACCGTTTCGTCAAGTAACTCAGGAAATAATTTAATTAAAGTTTTTTCACCTAAATAATAAATCCCATCAATATTATCGGATTTATCTCCTGCCAATATTTTATAGGTTTTTACGTTCTCATGTGGGATGGAATAGTCGTAGATTTTGATTTTATCCCCGTTCTTATACGTTTGTTTTGCCGATGGGGAATAGACACTCACCTTATCCGAAATAAGTTGTGTAAGGTCTTTATCTGACGAAAAAATGGTTTTAAATTCGTTGTGAGAAATCTGACAATAGTATGCGATTAAATCATCGGACTCGTTGTTAGTAATGTTTATCTGTCTAATAAACATCTCCTCTAAATATTGTTTTACTCGTTCTTTTTGGGATTGGAAGGAACTCTCTTTGTACTCATTAATTTCCTTTGCACGATTTTCTTTGTATCTTGGATAGAGAAGTTTTCTACTTAAAGAATTGTCTTCTCCATCCCAAAATACAACTACTTTATCAAAATTTTGTTCTTCAATAAATCTTCTAATAGTATTTAGGAAATGCCATATACCACCAATATGTTTACCGTCATGATAAAAATCTTTTACCCCATGAAATCCAATCTTAAGGAGGTTATTCCCATCGACTAATAATGTTTTTATCACTTGTATTGGTGTATAATTATGACTGTTCTCTTTCTTCTTTTAAATCAAAATCACCATCTGTTCCGATAATTTCTTTCCAATAGTCGGCGTATTCTTTCTTATATTTTTCGATAGACGCCTTTTCTTCTGTCGCTTCTTTTCCCGCAATAAATCCATGAGGCGTTACGATGATTTTTCCGTCTTCATAACCTAAACCGTTAATATGGTTTTTCATTACAGATACTTTAGTTCTTGACGCAAACTTAATTGTTCTTTTATCTTTAGTTGCGGTAATTTTAGTTGTACCCGCCCCTTTTTGATTACCAAACAAGAATACTAAAGAAGAGTTTAACCAAATAGCCTCACCACCTTTTGCTTTAATTTTTGGTTGTCCGAATGGATTATCGGGTAATTCAACCCAAGGTTGATTAACAATGATTAAAGTATTTTCAAACTTTGAGTCAGACTTACGACTTCCTGAGATTCGTTGATTAATACCCATTCCGATTTTGTCGGCCAAGGTTGAGGCGTTGTGCATTTTTCCACCCTTTCCTTCGAAAGTCATTTTACAAGGAACAGAACCAACCGAATCCCATAAGAATAACAAACTATAATCTAACTCACCCTTCTCTTGTGCATCTAATAAACTATTGATGTAATCCGTAATTTGTTCAATATAACTGAAGTTATTATTGAATATATAGAATCCGTCCCAATCTAATTCCCCCGTCTCTTCATCGACAACCTCCGTACAGTCAAAACCCATTAGTTTTGCGTGTTCAAAAGACCATTTTTGTTCTGTAATAATGAATACAGGTAATATACCTTTTTTCTGAGCATCGACTGCGGTTTTAACCAACGCAGTTGTTTTACCCGTATCTGAATGCCCTAAAAGCATATTTAAATGTCCTATTGCCGGTCCTGGTAAACCAACCGCATCTAAAAAATCATTACCCAAATCAAAAAACCTTTGGGGTTTATATTTCGCAGACGTTGAGAATTTATCTTTAATTGACTTAAAGTCATTTTTCTTAATTGCCATATTGTCTATGTGTGATTAAATGTTTTGTTAAAAAATAAAAACTTGGACATATACTTGGACGCGATGTCTTAGTAAGTGTCCAAGTTCAATAACTTAAAATGGCAGGTCTTCGTCAGGGTCACTATTTGCTTGTGAATCAGTTGTCGGTTTTTTTTCAGATTTACCTCCCATGGAGATTTCTGATGAACCAGAATTTCCATATGCGTATCCACCTTTATCACTATCCCAACGTGGAGTTTCTCCTCGTGCGATTGCTTCAAGATATTCAACAGGTTTTTTAGAGTAAACGTCAGACCAAGTAAGTTCATCGGTAATCCAAGATTTTGCAGTCTCATCATTTTCATGAACAGGTCCCGCGTCTTCGTACATAACAGTTTGGATAACTGTGTAAACGGCTCCTTTAGGGGTTTTTGCTTTGGTTAACTCAAGAATAATGTCACGACCTGTTGTTGTGTCTGTGATGTCACCTTTAGCTCTCCAAATAGGGATAATTTTGTCAAGAATTCCTTCGTTTTTGTAATTGTGTTTAAAACGCCAGAATTTAACTCCATCCGCCTCATTATCACGGTCAATTACTTTTACGATGTAAAATTTACGTGGTTTGTATTGTCTAGCAAGTTCTTTGTCAGAATCTCTGCCAGTAGACATAAGTTCTTCGTTAACTTCACTCAAAGGTGAGCGTTCGTTATCATTCTTGCCTGGGTCAAATAACTTTACCCATTTTCCGTCCACTTGAATCTCGTGGAACCATACTTCTTTAAACGGTGAAGAACCATCAGGTGTTGGTAAGATTCTTAATCTTTTTTGACCTTGTTTTTCAGTATCCTTAAGGATTGCTGCAAAGTACTTTTTCAGTCTATCTTCTTGAGAGACCTTTGAGGTGGAAGTGTAACCTCCTTGTTTTGATTGTTCGTACTGTGCTAGTACCGAATCTAGGGAATTGTTTGTCGCCATATAATTTAAGTTTTAATTGTTTACTAAGTATAAGTGTCAGCCTTTGTTTTGTCAAATAATTTAAAAAAAAAACGGTCAATTAAGACCGTTAATTTAAAAAAAAACGGTCAATTAAGACCGTTAATTTACTTTAGTCTTGAAAAAGTATCAATGTCGGTATCGTTGTTTTCAAAGTTTCTAAAACTTTTTTTAATATCGCCAGGAGAATACGCTTCAACATCGTCTTTGGTTAAAACATACTCATTTTTTCCTGACTTTTCCATATCTTCTTGTTTATCTTCAAAAAAATCGCTTAGTTTTTGATTAAATGGACCTGAGTCCAAACTTCTTAATTCTAATTTTTCTTCAGGAGTTTTTACTCTATATTTTTCAACCTTAGCCTCAAGGTCATTTAATTTATTCATAATTGAGTCCATGTCAGAAAGTTTACTTTCTAAACCTTCAAGGTGTTTGAATAAATTATTAAAATATTCTTCTTGTTTTTTTTCTACACTTTGTTGTGATTTAACTAAATCAGTAATGTCAAGTTCTTTTGATTCTTTTGATTCACTTCCAATTTTTTCAACATCAGGGTCAGATGAAATATCTACAGACTCAGGTGGAACATCCCCTCCAACAGGCGCTCCCGCATCAGGTGGTGGTGGTGGTGGTACCGCTCCTGCATCAGGTGGAAGAACCGCTCCTGCATCAGGTGGTGGAGGAACTGCCCCTGCATCAGGTGGTGGTGGTAATGTTGCGTCTTGCTCAGAGATATAATTGTTAATACTTTTATATCTCATTACCTCATTTAAAATTTTTACGTCTATTTTCATTTTCTTATCCATTTAATAATTGTTTTACTCCAGTAGTTGTCTCAACTTGGATTTTTTTATTTTTAGACATAGTATTGTCCACTCTTTCGATTAGACCGTCTTTCATTCTGATTGTATAACAATCTCCTGTATCTAAGTCACAAACTTGCTTATTACCGTCACCCAAATCTTTTTCGGTGTGTCGAGTATTTTTACCTAAGTAGTTATCTAAAATTAATTTTGTATTCATAATTTCTTTTTTATATAAATATATCAAAAAGATAAAATGTTAGTTCTATCTTAGTTTTATGGTGTTGGTGTTGGTGTAGGAGTTGGTGTAGGTGTTGGTGTAGGAGTTGAGCTTGGTGATGGGATTGCATTCCAAATATCCAAAGACTTTTGTACTTTAGACTCAATATTAGATAATTGTGTTGGGTCCATCTGAGAATACACGTTCACAGGATTTTGGTTTGCCCCAAAATATAATATCCAAAATTTAGTAATTTCTTTTGCGGACACGTTAGGTAGAATTATCATACTATTTTTCCATCTTTCCAATAGAAGTGTAGCATTATTATATAAATCGTCAAACACTGCGTAAGGTAAAGTTGTTGTGTCAGATTTTAAACAAAAATAATTTGGATTTCCTTCAAAATACTTTTTAGACTCTCCCCAACTACTTGATAAATCAATACCGGCAAAATTATTTTCATATGCTTCTAACCCTGTTGATGTTGATGACTCTAAATACAATGCTGCGAACACCGCATACTTTAATTTACCATCATCAGGAATTTCTCCTGCACTCATTATTATTTTAATTGTTTTTATAGTTTCCTTAAAGGTTACTTTATAACTTTGGGGGGTTATTGGTATATATCTATCATATTTCGATGCGGGAGTACAAGCCTGAGTTTGTGTTAATTCTTTACCTCCATTAGCATTAGACACAACTTTATTTTGTTGAGAAATAACATTCCCTTTAGCGTCTTTAGTTTCTTGTTTTTTCGCTTCTTTGTTTTTTTTGATAATTGATTGTAATAAATTAAGTTTAAGCGATTGTAAATACGCGTCAACTTTAGGTAACGATGCAATAGGTTGTCTAACACCTGAAACGTAAGTCTCAAAACTTCCAGGAGTAATCGTATGGTCAACACTTAATATCATATATGGACCACTAAACATTGGTACATGTCTTAAGTTAAAATACATAGTTGGTTGAATCATAGCGTTTCCCATCATAGTAATCTGACAACCGTAACTTCTATTTTTATACAGGTTATATAGAGAAGTATTTTGAGTCGACCCTTTTCTACCACCCGCTTGATTAGCAATGTTATTTAATAATTCCATACCTTCAGCCGTCGCCTTTCCTGCACTTTGGTCAACCTGAAAACTCTTGAATATCTGTTGGTTTTGTGTTCCGATGTCAACACTGAATCCAACAACTTTGTTAGATTTGTCCCAATCTTTTTTACCAACTTGATTTTCAACTAATGGGTTATCGCTAGCTCTACGTAAATCAAACGCATCATTTCTATAACGATAATCAACATTATTTTTTAACTCTAACTGTTCACTTGGTTTACCCGCGTAAAAACAAACCATTTTTGACGATGAATCTCTATAATCAACATTTAAAAATGTTCCAAATAATGTGTTAGCAAATTCCGTGGTACCTTCTATTCTTGGTATTGGATTTTTAACCGCGTCTTGTACATTATAAAAATTAACGTAAGACGGTATATTCATTATCTGAAAATGATTCTCAGTCAAGATAGATTGAACATACCCTAACATAGTGTTCGTAGTGTTAATATTTGTCAATAAGTCTTTCAACTTGTAAACATCCACCAAAATTTTTTCTCCGATATTTCTACTTGCTCTATCTAATAATAAAACGTCCTCAAACAATGTCTTAGTTTTAAAATCATTACCCGAAATCCATTTATCATTTAATGCTTTGAATGTTTCCCATAACTCAACTTTAGTTTGATTTCCTTGTAATTCAGAGTCTACTTGACCTTCAGTACTAATTGTTGTTGCCGGTAAAGACCCCCGTAACTTAGGCATCAAATTATCAATAATTTTTGATTGGAAATTATTAATGTCTAACAAATAATTTGTCATCGCTTTGTAAAAAGCTCCTTGTCCCGCTTTATTAGTAGGATTTGGTACTTGTGGGTATTCGTCTTGTTGAGCAAACACCGTTTCAACAATGAATTGTTTATCAGTAGGTACTGTAGATAAAGAACCAAAGAACGCAATGATGGTTTCATTTATTAATGTTTGAGTATTACCTGTGGTTGTTGGTAAAAAGCTTGGCAAACTTTCATACAATATAACACCCTCCTTGTTTGATAAATATGAAATTTTTTGTGGCCCAACTTGTCTAACCGTAATTGTATCTCCACTTAAAAGAGCAGTAAATGAAACTTTTTTACTTGGCGATGATATGGGGGCCTCAGGTGGGGCAATCGGATTACTTTGGAATTGGTTTAACTTCTGAGTCGCATATATTTTTATTACTGTGGCAAATAATTTAATATTATCAACGGTAAACGCCACATTCAAATCAACAAAGAAATCTGTAATATAAGAACCATTGTCACCATAAACCAATTCAGGTATTTCTGAAAATCCTACATAAGTGTATAATGTTGACCATTCATTAGGGTAGTTTGTTTTAGACGTTATTAATGACACTCCCCCACCATTAGTCGGTACGGCATTAGGTGTTATAACAGTATAATATTCCCACTCATAAGGGTCGGTTAACGGTAATGTTGAGAACGTATAAAATAATTTTTTATCATACAAAGATGGATTACCATATTTAAACACCACATCGTAATTTAAAAATTGTCTTAAAATACTAGTTACATTACCTACTTGTGAATTTTGTATTTTTGTAACAATGTTAGAACCTATATCCCCCGTTATCCAATCTTTTGGAACTTTTAATAACCTTCTAAACATCATTTGGAAATTTTTAAATGTTTTTTCTGTTTCAGTCCCTGGACTACCTGACTCGCCAGGGGTATAATCATATACCGACTTTGAAAAATTCAAAAACTCTGTTTCAAATCCGTCTAACACGTCTTTTTCAAACACAGATAACATTTCACTCATTTGTGAGTAATCATTTGTCACCCCGTTTATTGAAAAATTTTCTTGTTGACTTTGTCCTGAAAAAATGTGTTTCATGTAATTAAACGGTGAAGGTTTTTTAAGTTTTGAATTATCAAAATACCCATAATTTGGCGCTCCCCAAAATAATCTAACAGACCCATCATACATTGCTTGATTTGAATTTACCTCAAATTTTAATTTATTTGACTTAAAACATTCATTTTTTGTTTGATTTAAAAGAGACCCTTGAGATGGCATTAAATAGGTATACTTTGTGTCAGGAGTGTCAACACTAACTGACCAAGGAATTATTCTTAAATCTCTTGATGGTATTGTTGGGTCAAACCCTTCAACAAGACTAATAATTGCATCATCAACGTAATTAATTGAAACTCCTAATGTTATTCCTGATTGTATTGCACTATCAGTATACCCCGAAAAAACTTCATACCCTTGACAAAAAACATTGAAGTCGTTTATCAATTTGGGGTAAAATCCTGTATTTATTAAAGTTGAAATTTCAGTCCCAATAGTGGTGTCTTTTTGTAGTACAATATCGATTGGTGCACCATTAATAATTAATCCATAATTTCGAGTATTCGCACTTGTTACAGGGTCAAAATTGGTCGTATAACTAAACCCTGACCAAGAGGTGTCTAATATATCAATATTTTTTTCAATATACGTTTTATATCTATGCCAAATTGAACCAAACTTTAATATCCATGCGTAAGGTAGTTTATGCACCGCCCCAAATTTCTTAAGAGCAGCAAAAATATAATCTAAATCAGTCGCAGTATTGTTATCGTAAGTTTTAAACTTTTCCCTCATTGTCGCCAATGGTAAACTATTAATAAAAAGATATGCCGAAGCAATGAATGGATATTCATCATTATTTCTAAAATTTTTAACCCCTTGTTGAATTGAATTGATAAAGTATGGCGTATTTAACATCGAAGTTGTTTGGTTGTTGGTTACTTCACCACTATAATTAAAATACCTAACATTTCCTTCAGTAATCAATTGATTTTCAAAAGTTCTACTTTGATACCATGTCTTTAAATTAGTACTATTAATAACATTTGGTGTTTGTGCCGATAAATAAACAAAGTTAGTTATTGGTCGAATACTGTTTGGTGTATTTGTTGTAATAAAACTAGTAATTAACTTAATCTTTGGATTATATTTTAAAACTTTTGTAGTGTTAAATGCTCCGTTAGCGTCTAAAATTATTGTCCCATTTGCCAAATATGTTTTATCCCAAGTTCTATTAGTAAATGGAAAAGTATCACCTAAATCAAATTTGTTTGATGTTGTGGAACCTTCAATATATTCCGACATAGCGGTCTCATTTGGCAATGAGACCGATGGTTGTGATTCAGAACTATTTAAAATATTGGCATTAATAAACTCAAAACCTCCATTAGTAACATAATTTTTAATGTACGGAGTATTAAAAATTCCTCTAATATAATTTTGCCAACTTTCTCCTAACCCACTATTTGAAAATTGTCTTAAGATTGTTGTAAAATTAGTAGCGTTAAACCCATATTCTCTTAGTTTTTGAATTATAAATGGATTGTCGTTTGATAAACTTTTAACAATGTTATTGTTTTCAGATTCGGCAATTAGATTTGTAAGTTTATCTGCGTCCGACACAAAGTTATTACTTCTCGAAAGTCTAGAATAGTACGAGGTTAACATAATCCTTTCGTAAATTTCAAAAAAGAATTTAACTTCTTCTTTATTACCGTAAACCCAATTTCCAATCGGAAATTCAATCGCGTCTAATGAGACTCTTTGAGTTTGAGTTAATTCGTTAGTATTGGCCGTTGGGTCGGCAGGAGGTAACGTTCTTTCAGTAAAACCTTTAATGAATTCTTCAACAAATTCAATTTCGGGCCAAACATTAAATAGATATCCCTTACTTCTATTAATAATTTTTGGGTCTCCAGGGTACGTTATTTCATATTTTTCTTGACCATCTTCTCCTGAAGTTTCGACAATTAATTGTGGCCATGGATACACAGGTTGTTTAGAATTATCACCTGATGAAAGATTATCGGCAGAGGCTCCAGCAACTTGTTTATCAAAGATAACTTCTTTTCGATATTTGTTATCCCTTTGGTCCCAAGCATTAGTATGAACATCGTCCATCATTCTTAAAAACGCCTCACCATTAGCAAAAATAACCGCCAACACGTTTCTAATGTTTGGTACAAATCCAATACCACTATCTTTACTTTGTAATAGTTTGGATAACGCATCGGTTAACTCAGTCTCAATTTGTTGTCGTTTTTCATTTAACTCTTTCGATAATTTATCAAGTTTGTCAACAAATCGTTTATTTCCTTCAAAAACGTGATACACGTAGATTGGTTGTTGTATACCGTCACGTTCAACCATTTTACCTGAATTAAATATTTTATTCTTTTCTAATTCCGCTTGTAAACCTATTGTGTCACCTGAAGTAGGTTCTTTATCTTTATTTTTTTCTTTAAAAGTTGTTACTAAATCAACATCTTTTGACGTAATCTCTATTGGAAAATCACTATAATCAATATCACAAACTATTTGACATGGTTTTGAGGTTTTATCAATTGTATAACTACCTCCAGCACCTTTATGCCCATTTGGTCCAAAAGTATCATTATCATTTAATAATGTATTTTTTTTCTTAATAATCTCTTTTAATTTTGAAATTGCGTCGTTTTGTTTTATAAGAGTATTGAATTCAGGTTTAAAACTATAAACTCTAGTCTCACTATTAGTCAAACTAATTCCGCTAGATAATACCGTGTCTTTCTTTAAAACAAAATAACTTTTTTTGTCCATATACGTATTAAACCAAGACGAAGGTTCGGCAGTTTTAACATC
>Ga0181355_1000389_pt1 | contig 18658 bp, 6 predicted proteins | sample Fa13VDMM15DN_FD_130099 | JGI IMG/M metagenome (GOLD analysis project Ga0181355, IMG submission 130099) | Freshwater viral communities from Lake Michigan, USA - Fa13.VD.MM15.D.N | ecosystem: Environmental > Aquatic > Freshwater > Lake | place: USA: Michigan | collected 2013-09-23 | reverse complement strand
TTCTGAAGCACTTCATACTTACTCTTTACTCCTTCACCATATTGATTTACAATATCATTATAAGTTCTTTTATCTGATTTGAATTTATCTCTACTCTTAGAAAAATAATTACTTTTCATTGGAGCAGTGGTTCTTGTCTTCTTTCCTTCTGGTGTAAATTCTTCTTTCTCTCCTGTATATGAATAGTTTTGTGGATTCTCTTTAAGATCGTTGTATTCATTGATGAATTGCTTTCTTCTTTTAGAAAGTTCAACTACATCTTTTAATTGTTGTTTAACAAGATCTGTATCAATTCTATCTGATTTTTGTTGATCTATATTATACAATGTCTTAGCAAGAGCTACAGAAGTATCATTAGATAATTCTTCATTAACTATATCTTGTACAGGGATGTTTGTTTTTAGAAGTCTTGTAGATGCTTCTGGAATACGAAGATCATAGTCAGCTATCTTACTAGCTGCATACACCATCTTATCAATGATTAATGGAGAGTATTTTTTTATTTGTTTACCAGAAGGATCTAATACTGGATTACCTTCCTCATCTTTTAAAATCTCACCAGAAAATCTCAAGTCAGTTGACTTATATATTTGTTCTGTATTTTTTGCTACAGTAGCAAATCTACTAAGTCTTTTTTGATAACTATCTATAGTGTCATTAATGTTTGCTAATCCTTGTTCTTTTAAAGAAGCAAGTCCTTCTTCTGTTAAGCCATTAGATTTAAGAGACGAAATGTCATCCATCACCATATCAAATCTCCCATATTTAATACGAGGAGCTAGATAGTTATGCATCAGATCTGTATTTAAATCTTTGGCATTTAATTTATTTCCATTAATAGTTTCTTCTTGTTGTTCTTCTTGCAGAACAATTCCTCTATTTGCTCCACCTAGTCTTTCTTTAAATGCTTCTTGGAAACTTGGAGCATTATCTAAAGTGTCAATAAACTTTTCTGTATTACTTTTTAATGCTTTTGCCTCTCTAAGGTTTCCTTTGATTTGCATTAGTCCTCCAGTAATACCTCCAAGAATTCCACTTTCAATACCTTCTTTAGAAACTAAAGCTCCCACTTTCTTTCCTTCTTCTGTTTCACCAAACATTCCATAAAGAAATCCATCAACTAATGCATCTGCATTTTTAGTTTCTCTTGCTTTATTAAAATAGTTTTGTGTACCAACTTGTAAAGCATACTGACCAATCTCTTGACCCATCTCTTTAGGATCAAAAACATATTTACCTACACCAGTAACTTTATCATATATTCTTCCAGCTTTAGTAGCTGCTTCTTTAGCAACGTACTTACCTTCTTTCATAACAACATCTTCTGCCACTCCTAATAAACTATTGGCAGCTTGTTTTTCTGCTGAGTAAGTAGATCCTAAAAGTTTGTTAAGTTGTGCATTTTCTGTTATAGATAACAATGCCATGTTACCAAGGAAAGAAACTTTACCTACTCTTTGTGCTTCAATGTTATATTGTTCTAAGATATCTTTTGGAGGTTCCTCTCCAAAATGTTCTTTTTTATATTTCTCTATTAGGTTATTTCTATATTCATTAGAAGTTTGCAATGCTTCGAATGCAGATTCACCAGCAGATGAGTATGCAGCAATAGCTGCTCTCTTTGAATAATCATTAATTTTAGCAAATTTACTTGCTGTAGCTTTAGCTATGTTAGCCATCTCAGAAGATGTAGCTGTTAATTCTGCAATAGATGATATCTCTTTTTCTAATATAGCAGCTGCTTCTATATTCTTAGCTGATGAAAAAGCTCTTGCTGTATTTCTTAATAGTGGTGTAAATAATTTAAATGCCTGAGATGATTCAGCAAGTAAAGATCCTCTCATTGCCACTCCACCAATTGCAGATCCTGCAGCTCCAAATAAACCACTTGCTATATTACCAGATACCATTGCTCCAACAGCAAATCCTGAGTTTTTAATTAGTTTATCAAATAAGAAGTTTGATGTTAACCAGTTTTCAGTTGAATACCATGCTGCATTCTTTTCAGCATCTGTATAATAATTTGGTAGTATATAGTTATCCACTTCATTATTATATTCATCTAAACTATTCATTACTGGATTATCCCAAATATCAGAAAGCTTACCACCAGGTAATGCCCATCTCACTGCACCACCAACTACAGCAAATCCTCCAGCTACTGTAGTGGCTGCTAAGTTTAATCCTTTTAATGTACCATTTATAGCTTTATCCATGGTGCTTTGACCATAAGCAAATTCGTTTTCTCCTTTTGTAGGATCATAGAAATCAAATCTTCTTGCACCATACAGTTGTTCAGTGGTAACTGTTTTAGATAAATCTGCAGATCTTTTTGCACGAGGTGGTAGAAAATCATCACTAACATTAACCATCTCATCAGCACTTGATAAATCTACACCTCTATATTGAGGCATAGGTGTGCTAGGAATACTAATTGTACTATTTGATGCTAATGTATTACCTAATAAAGGTCTTATAGGATTAACTGTATTGTCTGCCATTATTTTTGTATTAAATTTTCAATATTAGGATATTGAGTTTTAAATAATTTTATAACCTTATCATTAGTCAATGATGGTAGATAATTATTTTGAAAGTCTGATAACTCTACAGGATAAGGGTATTGTAAATTTAACTCACCTGTTTTTGTTTTTAATCTGAATGTTGCATATACATCACCTGATTTAAGATTTAAATCTGCAGCAACTGGAATAGTGACAGTTCTATTACCATCTGGTAATATTCCACCAATAAGACCTGTATGATAACGAGCATGTTTATAATCTTTAAATACATTTGTAGTTCCTGCATTTCTTAAGAAATCTGTACTAAGATCTAAATTCTTATTTGTATAATTGTCACCAAGACTTGGATTATTACGAACAAAATCTTCTGATACAGGTATTAGTCTATCCTCTTTTGAATTTTTTTTATCTATAACATTTATATAATATTTGTCCCCTTGTCTTTTTACACCAAATTCTACATCTTCAGCACTTTTTTTCTCTAAAATTGATATGATATCTGCTGGTTTATATTTAGCATCTCCAGTTTTCATTTTTAAATCTGCATCTGCTACATTAACAAGGTCTGAAATAAAATTACCTTTGTCTGTACCATCTTTAAATCTTACACTAGCTTGGTCTGTACCAAATCCTCCTGTATATGGTGCCATCTTTTCTGCTACTTTTTTTGTAACATTATTATGTATTGTTGAATTTTTACTAACTGTAGCTTGCATTCCACTAATGTATGCATCTAAAGATTTATTTCCTGTAGATTTCTCATCAGCATAAGTTGCAACACCATATCTTTTTGCAAAAGCATTATATAATATTTTTTCTCTAGGAGTTAACAATGCAGGATCTATATTAACTCTTGTCCAAGTTGCTTGACCTCCACCAATTTCCAATTTTTCTTTTCTTAAAAAGTCATAAACTTCTCTTGGTGTAAAATTATGTTGAACACCATCTTTAGTTTTTACATTTATATTTCCACGTTTTGATAATTGTTTATTTAAAGAATTATTAAGTGAACCTTGTTTATCTCCAGTTAGTTCTCTGTATGCTTCTTCTTCTTTAATATTACGTAACTCAGTTTGATTTGCAATTGTATTACTGTTTTGTATATAAGCATCAAACTTTGCTTTTGTATCTACATCTAATGGACCTTTATATTTACCATCTCTATAGAGTTGTATATTTTTTAATATATCTTTAGGATTAGCTTTAACTGTTGCACTAGACGCTTCATTAGTTAATGATGCTACAATACTCTCATTTTGAGAAGATAGTCCCCCTAAGTATTCATTTTGATTCTGTAAAGAATTTATGTTATCAATAGTTGCATCACCACTACCCTTGAACGTAGGTTTATTTCCTGCTCCTGGTTTTGCTGCATCTTCTGCTATTTTTATTTTTCTTTCTTCTTGACCAATTTTAATATCTTCTCTTTTTAAGTTCTCTCTTCTATATGCTTGTTCATTAGATTCTTTAATTTGTTCTAAATGAAAATTTTCAACTTTTAATCTATATTCAGCAATAGGATTAGCCAACACTTCATCTGTAACTTCTCTATATTTAAAACCATTAGCAATTTGTGATAAATAATTTTGAGTATAAAGAGAAGCTCTTGCACCATCAGGATTACTTACAATATTTTCTAATGTAGCTGCAAGTGTTGAATCAAGACTAGATGGTATATTTTTTTTTGCATCACCAAGTTGGTCTGTATAAAACTCAATAGACTTATTGATTTCTTCTTGTTGACCAATATCTGAGGTAGTTAAAAGTTGTTGTTGTAATGCAGTTAATTTTTGTGCATACTCTCTCTTAGTATTATTATATGAGAAGGTAGCAGCTTCTGTTAAGTCATCAGGAGTGTAGCTCTGATAGTTGTATCTACCTTGACTAGCTAACTCATCACGATCTTTTGCATCTAACATAGAATTAACAGCCACCTTGATTTGTTCTTCTGACACTTCTTTAACACCTTGTCTATGCATAGAGTCTGCAATTGCACCATAATTAATAGATCCATCTTTGTTTATAGCATTTACAATGTCTTTTGTAGATCCACCAGGATGAAGTTTATCAATAACTTCTAAAACTTTTTTATTTACATCTGTGTGTTCTACATATGTAGCATTGAATCTATCTTTTAAATCATCATTGTTTAACCATTTACCAGAATCTCTATTGAAATCAAATTCTCTATTTGGAGAAGTTTTACCTTCCTTCTTTAATTGATCTCTATATAAAAGTTGTTTTCTATATGCAGCAGTATCAGACACTGCATTCTGTACAATTTCATCTTTAGTTATTTGGTTAGTCATACCATTAACAGAGTTAACCAATTGAAAATTAGAAAAGTCACCAGCAGCTAACCATGTAAGATCGTTACCAAGTTGATTGAGTTTAGATTGAAGATATTTTTTATGGACATCCTTAGCAAGATCCATTCCTGCAACATTATCAATAGTGGTTTGTATCTTTTGCAACCCCTCATCATATTGTTGTTGTTTTTGCATACCTACCTTCACCATTGCCTCAACAGGCAATTGTGCTACGTAAGGATTAAATGTTGGGATTTTGTCAGTATATGAGGCCATATTCTTTTTTATATTTTACACACTATGTATGTCGATTAGCAAATGTAATATGAATTATTAGAACTACCAAAATTAATAATCAACTCTGGTAATTCTTTATAATTAAATTAGTTATATATTTTTATAAGATTTTACAATAGAACCATTTCTAGCATCTTTTTGTTTTTTCTTTTTAAGAATAGTTTCATATTCATATCCTTCTGGAGCAGCATCTTTTGAACTACCAATGTTTGATCTTCCTTGCATATTAAATTGTGCTAGAGGATTCCAGTTATCAGCAACTTCATCTTTACCAAATCTATAGTTGTACAAGTTCTCATATATACCAAGAGTTTTATTCTCAAGTTTATGCTTAGCCATTTTATCAGCCATTGAATTAAGAGCAGCTTGTGTTGTTGCTTTTGTATTACTTCTAGCTTCTGCTTGTCTTCCATATTGTCTATCAAAGATGTCAAGATTTGTAAGCTTAGCTTGGTTTAGAATGTTTCTATTCTCACCATATACTCTATCTTTCATTTCTTGATTAGCTATAAACTCTTTTTCTTTTACTTTGTTAATAGCATCATATGCTTGTCCTGCTATTAATGCTTGAGCTGCAGGATTACCTTGTGCCATCTTTTGTGCTGCTCTTGTTTGTGCTGTTATTTCATTCATATTAGCTTGTAATGAAATATCATAAGGAGTTCCTAAATCTGGTCTATATCCTTGTACTGGTACAGGCTCTAATTGATTACTTCCTAAAGCATACATTTCTGGATACAACTGTGCATAATCAAATGCTTCTTGATCTGTAGGTCTAAAATAAGGAAGTAGTGCATTAACATACATCTGCCAAGGAAACTTAGTTTTTTCTTCTGGTGCAGGAGTTTCTCCTTCTACAATCACTTCATCTTCAGGAGTAGTAATCATTTCTTTTTTCTCAGAAGGTGGTACAGCTACTTTTATAACTTCATCAGGAGTTCCTGTTATATATTTTTGTTTATAAGCTTCTCCTTTTTTTGTTTTTAAAAATGCTGCCCAGTCAGCATTACTCATCTTACGCCCTTTATAAGTATCTTTAATAGGTCCACTTCCTTTTTTAATTTCAGCTTTACTACCAGGAATTTTTGTAATTACTTCTTTAGATGTTCCAGGTAAATATAATCTATTAGGATCTTTTGGATCTTGTTTATATCCTTTAGCTAAATATGCAGCTCTTTGTGCTTTTGTAATTTTACCAGGATCAATAGTTATTCCTTCTTCTGCTTTCATAAACTTATTACCATTTTTAGATTTACTTGAATCTAAAGGTTCTTTCTCATAGTTTATTTTTGTACCACTTGATTTAACAAAGTCATCACCATTGATTTCTTTACCATGAATAGAACTTATTTCATCTATTATACCATTAGCAGAGTTTTGCCATGCTAATATATTATTTGTTTTAGCTGCGTTGATACCATATTGCATTTGATATCCTAGTTGATTTGCAATCAATGACCCCTCATACAATTTATCTTGTGGTGTCTTAGGATCAAAAGATGTTAACTCTTGACTGTTCTTACTTTCTTTTATATTTATTTTACGATCATCCTCTGCAATTTTTCCTTGGATTGCTTTTACTTTCATATTTGCATATTCTTTATTAAACTTTGGACCTAAATCATATAACTTAGGATTGTATCTTCTATTACCTGATATCTGAGCAGACTCTCCTGCTTCACCACCATCTTTTCTTTCACTTATGTATTCACCTCTTTCAGCTTCTATTCTATTACCTTCTGCATCACCACCTTCTTCCATTTGATAACCATTCTGTTGATCTGCATTACCACCATATTTCATAATGATTCCTGTATGATCTAAATCAGGATCTTGTTCAACATGAGATTGTCCATGGAATTTACTAGTAAATCCTGTACCACCTGTGTAAGGATTCCAAGATATAGGCTCAAGATAACCTCCTGACTCAATACTAATACCACCCATTTGATTTGTTTTAATCTCTCCACCATCTTCATATATTTCCATAGCTCTTTCACTTGGAGGAGTGTATGATTTTAAATGTCCACCAGCTCTATACTTACGAGCATAGTCAGCAAAATCTTCTGCAGTGTGATCACCAAACATTGTAATCACTTGTGGATTGTATTCAGGATTCATGTATCCACCATTTTGCATATGACTTCTATATCCTGAATGTATTCCAGGAATCATATTATTAATAGCCATACCTTCCATATTTCGTTTTGTTTCTCTATTATATTTATCAATGTCACGTTGATCAGTATCTAACATTCCTCCAAGTGCTGATCCCACCATACCTCCTACTGGTCCAAATATACTACCAATAGATCCTCCTATTTGAGAACCTCCATTATTATTATTCCCCATCACACCTGATACTAAACCTCCATAAGGATTTTCTCCAAATCCTGCACCACCTTTACTAAATACCCCCCATTGCATACCATCTGCTGCTACAGGAATATCTCCTCCATCATAATACTGTTTTACATTAGAATCATTCAATGGTTCATAACCAAGATCATCATATAGATAGTCAGGAGCATATGTATTTTGTATTTCTCCACCACTTTGTAATCTAACACCATCTCTAGCAAGTACATTTGTTCCTACACCATATGTAGGAAACATTTGTCCTGGTTGTATAGGATTATCCCAAGGAGTTACATATCTTCTTTTTGTTTCTTCAGGTCTAGTAGCAGATGCAGCTAGCGTCACTTTACTAACTTCATTAGCTTGTCTAGCTGCTCTCTTAGCTTCTTTTTGTGCTCCTAAAGCTTGTATTCCTCCAATGATACCACCTACAACAGGAATAGCTTTTGCAAAATCAAAAGGAGAAGAAGCAGCTTGAGGATTAACTTCTCCCATTTTATAATCATTACTTTGTGTTACATTACCAGGAGCATACGGAGCACCACTTGTATTATTTCCCATAATACCACCAAAACCAGTATTATTAGTAGGAGCTACCTGTGGTTGTTGCATAGGAGTATTTGTACGTGGTAATCTTGTCTGTGCACTAATACCAAATTTATTAACATCAAACGTTGGTGCAATTGTAGTGGTATCAGTAGCTGTCTCTGCAGCATCTACAGCCCATTCAGGAAGATTAACTCCAACGTATGCTCTAGGAATACGATTTCCATATCTAGAAACTGGAGCAGCACCTTCTCCTTTACTAAACATTTCCATTATGCCGGATAAATCCATTCCACCTCCACCTTGATTGGCTGTTGCTTTCTTAGCTGCTGCTCTTCTTTCTGCATCAGTGTAACCAGTGATCATTTTATCTATTGCATCATATTCAGTTGCATAATTAACCATCTTGGGATTGACTACAGCATCTCCTCCTATGTAAGTACCCATCTGAGCTTTCTTAAAAGCTTTACCATGTGCTTTCATAAAAGCTTCTTCTGAAGGATATTTTTTATAGAATTCCTTTTCAGATTTAACACCAGCGATTTTTAAAATTTGTGCCTTCATATTATTCGTATTTGCTCAACCATCCACCTGGTTGTGGTTTGTTATAGTTTGTAAAGTTAAGTAGATTGTCTAAATTCACCAAACCTTTTTGTTCTTGTCTTAATCCATTCTTAGCCATAGGAAACTCTGTCACCTTCTTTCCTTTGAACTTATAGTTCTTTCCTGGCTTCATTAGTTTTGTATCTCCTGTATCTGATATACCAAGAACATCATAAGGTACTCCTTGCATTGTTATATATGGAGAATTGATTTCTGTTATCTCTCCTGGATGATCCCATTGTCCTCTATCATCTTTAATAACTTTTCCAGTTTTTGCACTAGCCATTGTCTTTTTAGCATATGGACCTTCTGAAGGAGCAGGATCATTTGTACGTGCATATGTAAATCCTACAGCTCCTGGAATAGAACCACCCACTTGATATTGAGGAGTTATCTCTACATCATTTCTTAATGTGTTTAATCTCTCAATTGCTTTGGGGTTTTTAGAGTTGCCATATTTTTTCTTTGTATAAGCATTGTACTCTTCAGCTTTTTTGATTGCTCGTTTAACTTGTTCAGGATCAGTTGTATCAACATCCATTTCATCATACGATCCTCCTTTACCTTTCATTCGTGTATTTTTTTGTCGAATGTTCCAAGACTGTTTTCCATCTTTAGTTTCTGACTGTCTTATTGTAGGTAGTTTAGCAGATGGATATTCTGTGAAACGAGTAGGTCCTGCTGGATTAGGTATGCTCAATGGGATCATGTCAAATCTTGAATCACTTCGCCATTCTGTATGTCTAGGTTCTACATCATACTCATCTCTATATCTTGGTGGATCTACCCATGATGGACCACGCATGGACATCAATGTCTCTCCACGCATAGGCATTTCTCCTAAAAATTGTCTATCACGCATAGAGATTGCATGTTGATTATAGTTGACAGGCATAGCGTTTACTGATCTATAATCACTAAATGGTCTTTGTGCAACTTCTTGTTGAGGAGCAACTGTTTGTGTTTTTGCTGGTCTTGTGTAATGTGGATTGAATGTGTTGAGACCACCTGCTTGATCATCTCCATACATTTCATATTGGGAAGTATTTCTTCCTCCCATCATGTTTCCAAATATATTACTCACAACTGTTTGAGCTTGAGGAATATAACCTCCTTGTTCAAACTGTCCTCCCCATGCAGGAGAATAGTTACGTCCTACGTTACTATATCCATTTCCTTTAAAATCTTTAGGAGCAGAAACTTTATAATCATTATAATTCTCTTGGTGTTCTTGCATTGTTCCACCATCAGCATATCTATCTAGCCAACCACCATTTTTTGCTACAAAACTTTCTTTTTGAAATTGCTCATTTTGAGAAACAGAGTTTAAAAGATTAATAATCTGATCATCATTATATATACTATTTAAATCATCAAACGCATCAGTAGTTTTAGAATTTTTAATTTTTTTTAATATTTCTGGTGTTACTTTTTCAGTAAATGGATCATATAATTTAGATGATTTAGCATTATATCTTATATCATTTAATCTAGCTCTAGTTTCAGTTGGTTCTGAAATATATCTATAATTATTTCTTAATGCGTCATATTTTGCATCTTTAAATTCAGGACTAGTAAAAAGAAAGTTTTTATCTGAATTTGAGTATTTTGATATTAAATCTATATCTGATTTAGGTATTAATCTTTCACCACCAGGATAAATAGGTCTATCAACACTATGAGAAATTTCATGTTGTATTATACCTTTTAAGAATGGTGAGTTTAATGCTTCAGGATAAACATTTATTTCTCCAGTATCACTATTAGATTCAGCAGTTGCTCCTGGAGTAGATGAAGTATTTTTTTCTGGAAATGCTACACTAGTATTTCGAAGATTGATATTTCTCATTGCTGACAACATATTCATATCTTCTCCACTTTTCTCTGAACTTTTTTTAAGCATATTGTAATATGCTGGAGAAGACATATAATCTTTAGCAAAACTTGTTTCATCTTGAGAAGGAGTAACATCTTTGCCATCTTGAGCTTTGTCATAAGAATCCAACCAACCACCATTCTTCATGTTGTTGCTATTGTCTCTTCCACACTCGTGACATATGTACATATCTTTCTTACTGGAATCAGATTTGTTCCAAGACCATCCACATGTGCATGTTACTTTTCCTTTCATATTATTTGTATGAGATTTGTGCAGGAGTTAATATGAATTGACTCACTAAATGCGTTGTACAATTGTCTTGGAGAATATGTCTCACCTTTAATTCTTTTGCTCTTAATGGAGCTTTCTTAAAGCTTCTAGGACCATAGTCCATATTGTCTTGGTTTACTATTTTATCAATTGACATAGATTCACAAGATGTATTAAACATTGGAACATAAGCACTTTTGTTCAAAGCCCAGAATGTATTGTATTGATAGAAGTTATCACTCTTTGTATATGTTATTGTTTTGCTATCTGTGTTAAAGATAGGATATTGATTGTATGCTTTTAGATTATTTTTTGGTTTAGCAACAAGTTCTAGTAATCCAGAACTCTGTTGTCCATTATAAAGAACAGCATGTGTAAACCATTTGTCATCAACTTCTATTCTTGTGTTATCATTAAATACACCATCTGGTATAGAAAGATATTCATATGCTTTAGTGTAGTCTTTTACATTCTGCAAGATTTCATCTTGGAATTTATAAGCAAAAGGATATTCTATTATATATGGTTGTGTAACTCCATAGTAGGAATTATACAATTGTATATTAGTTAAATGTCTCCATAAACAAGCTGTTGTTATTTGTGTAAATTTTGAACTTGAAACATCAAAAGGAGTATATGATTCTAAGAGAAATGCTTTTTTTATAAAACACGTTCCTGTTGATTCAATATATATTATAGTTACAGCATTATCTACAATAAACGTAGTTCCTTTAATTAGGGTTTTTCTAGGCACATCAGTTGCTACTACATTCCCAAGATTATCAGTGATGGTGAATGGTCCAGAAATTGCTCCAGCTCTTGTTAATTTTACAATGATAGTCTTTGGCATAACTTTAAGGAATTGTTGTTGTCGTAGTTGTAGTATTTGGAAGTTGACTAGCACTTCCATTGAAATTACACGTAGATAAAGAAGTTGGTACACAAGTTGCTATTTGTCCAGCTGATATAGGAAGCACTTCTATAGAACTTGTTTCTACTAAATCATAAGGAGAAGTTCCTCCTATAATATATCTTGTACCATCTGCTTCTACAACAAATATATTACAATTACATTCATAAATAGACGTAGGAGTAATTGATCCTATGTTTAAATCTAACTCAATCACACCTGTTACGTAATCATATTGTGTTATATAGTTGTTTCCTGATATAGTATCTGTATTAATAACTAACAATTTACCTCCAGTTGTATATAACATATTACCTATTGCAGTTCTATTAGTTTGTAAACTAAATTGAACTGTAGAAGTAAATACAGGAGGAGTTACATTACAATCAAGAACTAACTCTACAACATCTTCTAGTGAAGCAGAATCATCTATTGCAACTAGTGTTGAATCATTCAATGCAACAATTCCTGAAGAAGTTGTAAATCCTACTGGGAATGGTATAGCTGTATTAAATGTTGCACTAAATGGACTTAATGTAATATCCCACATTAAGAATTGTGTAGTCACACTCCATAAGTAATTGCTTGTCATAGCTATTCCATATGTAGAACTAAAGTTAGGTACATTTAATGTTGTCATAGTTTCAGATAAAGGAAGAGTTTGATTACTGTTTTGATTTAAATAATGTACAGTGGTTGATGTATTAAACAATATTCCACAGCACTCATCAATACTTGGCACTAATGTAGTTGTAGTGCTTACTGTTCCACATTCACAATTAACTATTTCTACAACAAATCCATCAATTACATTAACTACAGAATTATAATTTTCACTAGGATCAATCCAGCTTTGTGACATAAAATACCAACCATCACTAAGAACTGTACAATCTGTTGAAGAAGCATTGTCATAAATTAATTGTCCAACTTGTACAAAGTTTACAAAATTTCCTAAAGTTGCTCCAAAATTATATGGATTTACATAGAGAATTTCTACTGTAAGATCTGGGTTACTAGTATTTTTTACTAAAGCTAATGCAGAACATGCATCTTCAGCACTTAATGTTGAATCAACTGTAGGATTTCCAGTGATGGTATATCCTGAATAAAATAAAAATATAGGTAATCCTGAAGGTCTTGCACACACAGTAGTAGTTGTTGTTGGTGGAACTGTTATAATTGCATCTCCTTCTAATTCACACGATGTTATAATAACTTCTCCTTCAAGACTACAATTTTTTCCTATTCTTGGAGACAGTGTTGTAGATGTAGATGTAGAAGAAGAAGTGGTTGTTGTAGTTTGAATAAGTCTATCTTGATTTCCTACTAATGCTTGAAATTCTCCTTCAATGTCTGTACAACATCCATTGATACCAGAATAAAAGAAATTGTTCTCAGCTATATACCAATTAGGAATATAACTATGAAACGATATCCAAGATTTAAGATTTATATGGTATGACAGTGTCCAAGATTTGTTACAGAAATAATCAGGGTCTGTTAAATACACTTGCGTTCTGATTACAAAATCATTGATTGTTTCTTCTACATAGAATTCTCTAGTAACAGAATCATATTTTACATCTGGATCTATTGGAATATAATCAAGTTTAGTGATTATAACTCTATCATATTTGGAATCATATACACCATGAAGTCCTACTCCTGTAAAATTATTATCTACATCAACTCCAGGAATTATAATTCTTTCATTGTTAACTATCACTTCTTTATCAGGGAAGTATCTAAGTATTTCAAATGCCAAATGGTCTGTAAAAAATCTATTCATTCCAGAACCAAATGCTGAAAGATCTTGTGCTTGGTTACCAGAAATTAAAAACACCTGCCCTCTTTTAGCATCCACTGTTATTTGTCCTTGTGGAATCTTTAATAAGAACTTATTTTGACTTCCTACATATCCAAGATCTGTTTCAGCAAAATCAATTGGAGGAGAAGATGCAAACAAAGTTGGGTTACCAATATAAGCAGCTTGTGGGTTACTTGTATTGATTGTAAGCATTGTGTTATATAACAATGATTTGTTTTCAAATCTAGCTAATACAGTTTTATTTTGAATACCATCAAGAGAAACTAATTTACCATAGTTCTGAGGGAAATCAAATAATGATATAGGACGATAGATTAACCAGTTATTAACTCTCACATCAGCATTTTGATTTTGTGTATCAGAATAGATTGCTCTAAATGGAAAACGTGTATAACATAATTGTGTTGTCCAATCAGGAGGAAGATGTGTAAATGTATTTTCTTTATTCTGTTTAGAGAATGTTACATTATATGTATATGTATTATCATTAGCAATTGATACATAACTTTCTTGTACCCAATCATCAGGAATACTTGTACTTACATGTGGCCAGAAGTCTCCTTCTTTATTATTAAATGCTTGTCTAAGATCTAAGTTATAACTTGTTTCACAATAGAAATTAGGAACGCCATATGCAAATAAATAAAAATATCCATCATAGTAAGTTCTTAATGAACCAGCTATTCCACCAGTACCTACTGCAGGTATAGGAAATGCAGAAGGATCATTAGGACAATCAAAATAATGAGCTTTGTATGAAATAATATTTGATAACAATTTATCTCCTGCTAAATAATTATCTAATATAGCTCTAGCAGAATGCCAATAAGTTGGAAACCCAACATTACCAATCTCATCATAGAATACATCACTATCATCAGGAGCATTAACTCTATTATCTATAAAGAATGGAAGTTTTGTTTTAAATGCAAATCTAGATATGAATGTATCTCCACCAAAGAGTGTAACTATTTGATCAGATGTTGTAGTTGGTCTTTGGAATCCTGTGTCAACTGTATCATATGAATATATCTGACCCCATTGATTAACAAAGTCATTCTTCATAGAAGCATAATAAGACACTACAGATATGTCTTGTTCTCTTCCTGGAGTAGAGCAAGCGTTAGTTCCACCTATAGTTAATCTAGAATAATCAGTGATGATACTGTTACCTGATACATCTAATAAAGAATTTGTTTTACTTGGAAATGGTAATGCAGAAACTGAAAGTCCATCTCTATCTTCAATTGTTTTAATATATACAGAAGACTCTCTTTGAAAGTTATTTATATTATAGTTATCTCCTACATTCTGTACTCCTGGAATAAGATATTGAGTAAGGTCAATTTGTCTTTGTTTAATACCAAGACCATTTTCAATATCTGCATTATAATTATAATCAGCTATTGAGTTAAATGAATACGCATAGTTCTTTCTTGTAATACCATTTACATATATAGTTAAATATGCTTGATATGCCGTAAACATAGCAGTGGCATTAAAGTTACTAGTTATTCCAGCTATATTAGCAGAACTTTTTAAAGCATCTTCTTGTGCTTCTTTAGAAAGAAGTTTATAATTAGCATTATTTTTAACTTGAACAAAATGTGCTCTTCCTTTTCCAAACATTACATTTTCAAGCTTAAGAACATTTCCTAAAAAAGGTTGTCCAAAAGATGTCTCTGGAGAATTAAACACTTGTCTATATCCAGCTTTTTCAAATCCTTTTAAAGGAAGTGCTTCTGTACAAGGTAAACTAGTTCTTCTACCTCTTTCAAAGAAATTTTCACCTGAAAATGGGTTAAGATTACCTATATGCCAACCATTACTATCAGTTAGATTAACATAATCTGTTCTTAGTGGCATTTGTCCTTCTGGTAATGTATCAAAAGGCATTGTTTCTGATGCATATGCTATTTGAGTTGCATTATTTGTAATATATACATTGGCACCAACTTCTACTAACAAATACATATTAGCTATGTTCCAACCAGCACCATTTGCTCCAGGAATCCAAACATCTTGATATTCACTTACAACAGAATTATTATTGTAAACCCAAGGGCTTTCCCAACTAGCACTATACCCATCAGCAGTAGTATACCAAGGAACTCTAACTATATCAAAATTTCCAGGAACAACTGTAGCTCTTCCACTTTTAATAATAGGTTTAGCTGCAGAACATACTTCATATATACGTTGACTATTAGGGCCATCATCATTTACATTTAATTGCACTGGTAAATACGTAGAACAATCTGTATATTCAATTATACCATCTTCAAAAACAATAAGTAACCAAGCTTGACATTGTAATGTAAATGCATTGTTTGTACTATTAATAAATGGATCTTCATCAAGATCATTATATGGATAGTTTGGATAGTAAAAAGTTTGTTCTTCTTTTACATATTCTCCAACATTTCTAAGAATACCTTTAGCTATAATAGATTTGTTTGTTGCTCTATCTCCTCTTATTATTTTAAATCCAGCTATTTCAGATTTTTGACTATCTGTTAAATTAGAATTGGCAATTAGATAATTTATTTGTTGAACATCAACTCTAACTCCTATAGGAAATACAGAATCATTTCCCATCACCATTGATCCAGGACCTGTAAATAATTTTGATTCAACAATAGGACTTACAAGAACATCTGGAAATTTATGATGTCTAATAGGTTGGTCTGCAAGGTCTCCCCAAAGATCTATATTACAAGGATAAACATCTTCTGATTCCCAATATGCAAACTCCCCATATTGATATGGAGTGGCATTTCCAATTGGATCACCTACTGCATTTCCTGTTACAGAAGCTGTATTATATATCTTCCAATAAGGAGCAGAGGTTCCATCTCCTATAAAATCTTCATTAGTATTAGGAACATCTGGATATGCTTCATTAGGACCTTTTATTCTACCAGGAATGTGGAAACCATCTGTTTGTTTTCCATTCTTTAATAGGAACACAATCTCAAATGCATACACCTCATCACGTAAATATCCACGTAGGTTTGTAGCATTAAGTTCATCAGAATAGTTTTCATTAGCAGGAAGTCTATATGTTTCCCAATTCAATGTTATTTGAGAAGCTATATTTTGATAATTGATTCTATCTATAGATGTAATATTGTTCCATACAAGTATATCTTCTACAGCTGTTAAGTCTTGTGCTATTTCATAGTAAGGATATTTTTGAAATATATCAAATACAGTTAATCTTGTTTGTGTATCATTTTGACCTGTGTATATAATATTTTTATTTACTTCATCAATAAAATATGTTCCTACTAACTCAACAGAAGGAACATTGTTTACTGTTTTTATAACAGCAAGATTGAAATACTGAAACTGTCCTGTAGCATCTAAGTTATTAATATTAACAACAATGGATTTACCCACTTCATAATTAAAATTAGGAGTGGTGATAGTTGTATCAGCAATTGGTGTTGGGTTAGTAACTGAATAATAAGAAGTGTATTCGTTACCTGATGCATCAGCATATTGTATAGCAAACTGATAAGTACCTGCAGTAAGGTTTCCACCATTTCTAACATCAGTTATTTTTAATTCAGGAATGTTGAAATTAGGTTGTAGTTTTAATTGGTTACAATCAAGTTGATCAGTAAATGAAGGATCACAAAGATCAGATAGTGGTTGTAATATATAAGGAATATTATTTATGTCTAAATATCTTCTTGGGTTTAATCCATCTGTCCAATATAATTCTGTTGTACAATTTGTAATCTTGTGCACTGCTTTTCTGATTGGATATTGTATATTGAATGCAAGACAAGAAGCATTAACTAATATTCTATAAACACAATCGTTATTGTCCATATATCCTATTTGAGACTCATTTGTTTCAGGATTAACAATAAAAAATATATGTTTAGTTTGCTCAACTATAAAATGTTTTCCAATAAGAATAAAACCACTAGGAAAAACTACGCATGATTCATTACCTGGTTCATTTTGATAATTAATTGCAGAAGCATCAAAGTTCTCAACAGATGCATTTAATGCATATGTTAATTGACCTTTAGATACTTGATTAACAGTGTTATCTAAATTTAAACCTGTTGAAGCAACATTATATTCTAATTTAATGTTTCCTTCTTGTGTATTATCTTGAGATGTATTATCTGCCATGATTAATTATTTCTTCTTCTTCCATAACGATTTGTTCTATTAGGAAGTTCGTACATATTGAATCTATTAAGATCGTTTTTGATTCTTCTTTGTTTCTCCCAAGGAGATTGTTTCTTCATTTCAATCTCAGCCATGATGTATGCTTCTTCATAAGCTTGTTTGTGATAAACTAACTTCTGTTGTAATTGATTGAATGTTTCATCATTAGTTTGATTAGTAAGCATCTCAAACACTTTGAACTTAATGAATGCTTCTACGTATTCTCTAATACGATAGTTATCAGGAATCAATTGATTTCCTATATCATCATATTCAGTAACATAGAATAACAAATGAACAACACCATTTCTGAAGTTGGTAACAAACTTATTATCTCTTATATCAAATGAATCATAACTAGCAGAACCAGGAGTGAATTGATGAATAGGAGGAGCTTGAGCATACATTTCCCAATTGTTTGTATAATCTACACCACAGTTTTGTCTTGCAGATATATTCCCTGGCCTTAGCAAATATTCATGAGTAAATTGTCTAGCTGTACTATTATTTGTTTTATAAACAGCTTGTACCAAATTTGGCATACATTCTGGACATCCTGTTGTACATTCTGTATTAGTACAAGGAACACCATTAGATATTACAGGACTTATTTGTATTGTTGTAGCACTGGCCGCTTGAGAATAGAATGAGTTAGCATCTTGATATGGAAAACCATTCACTGCTGTACACATCCAAGCTTCTCTTACAGCATAGAAGTTATCAGGAAGTCTAGCTTGAAAGTCTTCTATATATAAGATCTCTTCACTTATAACAAATGTGGTTCTTCCTAACTTCTTTAGAGCTTTGTCTAAGTAAGTAGGAAATAAAAGATCATCCACTGCACCAGTATCAAAGTAAGATTTTAATTCTTCTTTAACAGTTGAATAGACAGGTTCTGGAGATACGAAATTGTATTTATAGTAGTACGACATAATTTAT
>Ga0181355_1000385_pt1 | contig 18728 bp, 14 predicted proteins | sample Fa13VDMM15DN_FD_130099 | JGI IMG/M metagenome (GOLD analysis project Ga0181355, IMG submission 130099) | Freshwater viral communities from Lake Michigan, USA - Fa13.VD.MM15.D.N | ecosystem: Environmental > Aquatic > Freshwater > Lake | place: USA: Michigan | collected 2013-09-23 | reverse complement strand
TTGTAAACCTTTACAGTTGTCCCAAATACCGCGCTAACGGTACTCGTCCCAATACCTACACTAGAAGTACTTTTATTAAATACAAATGATGACGATCCGTTTGCTGCACCAGAATCATTAAAGATGACTTGTGTATTTGAACCTGCAACAGGACCAGCAGAACCAGTGTACCCAATAGAACCAGTATATCCTATAGAACCTGTGTATCCAATAGAGCCAACAAATCCTGTTGATCCGGTATATCCAATAGAACCTGTGTATCCAATAGAACCTGTGTAACCTAATGATCCAGTATAACCAAATGATCCGGTGTATCCTGGAGGACCGTAGGCATAAAGAGCAGCTGCCAAATATGTACCACCAGCCGCACCATTTATATTTTGTGAAGTGGTGTTACCAGTGAACGCCGTCACTTCTACGTAATCAGTTGACCCGTTAAAATATACAATTGTGGAAAAAGTTTGACCATACCCAGCACCTGTTACAATTTGAGCCTGATCAATAGCTAGTTGAGTAGTGCCGTTCTTTCTTAATTGAATATTAGTTTGATTGTTTGTTACGACGCCGGCATCCCACCATACTGAGACATCGATACTATAATAACCAGCAATAGTAGGTTGGAATTTATTTGATGCAAACCAGTTATTAGGATCGAAATCATCAATTAGTGTAACTACTTGATCGCTACCACTTGTGATTGTCTGGGATGATCCGTTCTTAACAGCACGTACTACATATACACCTGCTGTTAGTTGACCACCATCAGCTCCTTTTGATCCAGTAAAACCAGAAGAGCCAGTATATCCAATAGAACCAACAAATCCTGTTGAACCATGATAACCCAGTTCGCCTCTAGATCCAGTAAAACCAGCAGAGCCAGTATATCCAATAGAACCTACAAATCCAACAGATCCGGTATACCCAATAGAACCAGTATATCCAATGGATCCGGTGAAACCTACTGAACCATGATAACCAAGATCACCTCTAGAACCAGTAAAGCCGGCAGAACCAGTGTATCCAATAGAACCAGTATATCCTATTGATCCAGTGAAACCAGCGGAACCAGTGTATCCAATAGAACCAGTATATCCTATTGATCCAGTGAAACCAGCGGAACCAGTGTATCCAATTGATCCAACAAATCCTGTCGATCCGTGGTAACCTAATTCGCCTCTAGAACCAGTAAAACCAGCAGAGCCAGTGTATCCTATTGAACCAGTGTATCCAATGGATCCTGTGTATCCGATGGATCCAGTATAGCCAATAGATCCTGTATATCCTATTGAACCTGTATATCCTATTGAACCTGTGTATCCTATTGACCCAGTAAAGCCAGCAGAACCAGTATATCCAAGTGAACCCGTAAATCCAATAGAACCTACAAATCCAGTAGAACCGGTGTATCCAATCGAACCGGTATATCCGATGGAACCAGCAAACCCGGCTCCAGATCCCCAATATACTTCCGTTCCATTTGAAAGCAATGCCTGCCCTGGAGCTCCAATTGCTCCATTGGCTATAACACCTTTAACTGCAACATTATTAAATAGATGAATTGTATCTTTAGACATTTGATAATGCTACCATTATAGTGTTTGAAATTGTACTTGGCATATACGCAAATTCATGTGGAATAGAAACAAATACAGCATTTGCAATATATTTATTGAAAATTTCTGTGGTTGTAATTACAGAATTTCCATTTCTACTCGCAACAATTCCATTAGCATTATAGTTGAAAACAATTTTATTTGTGGTTTGTTGTGGACCACAATTAGTAGTGTTTACAAAGATGTTATTTGATGCATCAACATAGATACGATTATTACTATCAAAAGAGTTTAATCTTAAAACAGTATTTCCTGCTACAACGGCATTCCATTTAAGATAAAAGCAACCTTCATCTTGGTTATATGTATGGAACGGAACATATTCTTTGAGTTCAAAGTCTTTAACATAAAGTCGATTATTGATATCACCGAAACCAAATGATACATGTGCAGTATTTGTTGTTGCCGAAAACACTATGGAAAATGTAGTATCAGTTGTGTTAGCAATATAACCACCGTAATCATCTTCCTTAAAGTTTGTTCCTACTTTAATTCGCGAAGCTCCGGTGTCTCTATCTTCAAGAGGATGTGAATAATTTTGATCTGTTGTATAATATGCATTACCAGAAAGAATGTATCTTTTACCAGGTGAAATAGAAAGTTCTTGTGTCTGACAATTATCTTTTTGTCCTGATGAAATTGCAACTTGATAATCGCCATCGATTATACGAATAGATCCGTTTGCAACAGTCCAGTTGCTTAACATATTTGCTTTAGTCTTAATTGGACCCATCACACCAGAATTAACATAAACATTTGCATATGTAAATACATTGTTATTTGATTGACGAATGGTTATGTTATTAGCACCGTCAAAATAAATTCCAAGACCTTCTTCAGTTTGAATGTTTCTTCCACTCAATGTATTTTCAGAATATAGATTACATGCAACGGGTGTTCTTTCGATACTAAATGTCGTTGGTATAACAGTAGGTGTTACATTAACAATGCCAGTGTTGTTTGCAATTGACACAACTAATTCAAGTGGAGTAATTCCAGATTTAGCAAGAGCATATTGTAATTCTGAAGCTTGTATGCCGTCATGACTTACATCAAGAGTAGTGGTCCATGTAGTGTTGCCAGCAGTTACATGCACTTTATAATTTACCGTCTTTTCAGTAGGCAAATCAAATGTATCAATTGTCTGCGATGATGTATTTGTAGTAGTTACAATCATGGAGTATACTCAGTTAAAGTCCAAGCGGTGCCATTCCAATGTTTTACAGGCTTTTGAACCCATGCGGATCCTGTCCAATATTTAACTGGCTTCACGACCCATGCAGATCCTGTCCAATATTTAACATAGCCAAATACACTACTTCCGCTGGGAGCTTCAAAGAATTCATTTGTGATCAGTGTACTTGCTGGAGTGTCACGAAGCCAAATAGACTTACCACCGTTTATACTAGAACCAATTTTTCGAAATACTAAATCAGCCATGTATAATCTTACCTGTAGCCTTAACAATGCCAGACGAGGTTGTACCAGCTATTAGAACAGCAAATAAGCAACTTGAGTTTGGAATTTCTGGTAGCCCTAAATCCGCATATGTACCCGTAAATCTAGCGTTCCCAACAGGCATAAAGATTGCCGCTCTAAATCGTGTAGCAGTTATACCAAAGTTACCTGCAGTACCCGTACTAGCCGATAGAGTAATCGTATTAACTCTCATGATGTATTTACCGGAGTCGCCAGACGGGATTAAACTGTTCAAAGCAATCATTCTGGACGCGCGGACGGTACCACCAACGGCTACGACACTAAGGTTGCCGGAAGAGTTATCATTATATGTAACGTTTATCGTAGCGTTAGACGCAGTACCACCTGTATCAGTGTACCATTCTAACCACCACTGTACGTCGGAGTAGTTAGCGTCGCCTTTACGAGCATCTAAGTTCGAAGTAGCCAGTGATAAATCCATGTCGAGATCAACAGCCTGACTTCCGGTGGAGTTTCCAACTAATCCTCCATCATGCATAAGTCGATCATGTAATTCAAACGTAACTGCTGCCGTTGGCTGAACACACTCTAAGATTGCAAGATAACTCGTTGCTGGAGATGTTTGTTGTGTAAACTGAATTGCTCCAATTAATGTATTATCACAAACAGCAGGTGTTGTTGGAATTGCTCCCTGCCCTGGTTGCCCAGTAGCTCTCCACATAGAATAGTAGTTACCCTGCACCCAGTTGGCAACGCTTGCCTTATCAATAATAATTCTAGAAGAGTTATTACCCATAGCATCGATAAATTGGTCTGTTGTAGTAATTGCCATTTATTGTTTTTCCTTATCCATGAACTATGGCACCATCAATTCTTATGCTTCCTATTGTAGTAGCGGTGGTCATACACACCGGAAATAAACACGACTCATTATATACCTCAGGTAAACCAGTTTCTGCCCACCTAACACTATTCATCTTATTGAGTGTAGGTAAGAATATTGATGATCTATATCGTGTAGCGGTTACACCAAAGCTGCCTGTTGTACCAGTAGTTGCTGATAGTGTAACCGAGTTAACTCCACGAATATACTTACCAGAATCTGCTGCCGGAATAAATGAATTTAAAGGAAGCATTCTTGAAGCTCTAATAGTTGTGCCTATAGCGGTTAAAGTAAGGTTCCCGGTGCTAGCATCGTTATAAGTCACATTTACTGTAACATTGACGGACGTACTTCCTGTGTTAGTGTACCACTCTAACCACCACTGTACGTCTGAATAGTTAGAGTCACCAATTCTATTACCAATATTGTTTGTGCTTAGGAATAAATCTAAGTCGAAACCAGTAATTGTCTGTGCAGTTGCAACTGTCCCACTCAATCCTCCCATATTAACTAGTCTATCGTGTATCTCTAATGTAGTTGCGGCTCCAGTACATAAAGCACTCATATAGGCCAAATAGCTCGTAAGTGGCGAAGTCTGCTGCATAAAATTCAATGCACCGGTGGACAAATGATTTAATGCAGTTGGAGTTGTTGTAGGTATTGTTGGTTGACCCGGTATTCCTGTAGATCTCCAAAAAGAATGAAATCCACCAGTAGTAGCGTTACCTGCGACTGGATCATTCTTAACCGAATAATATTTCGAATACTGAGAATTTAAAGCAGTCTCCAGCTTATCTACAGTTGATATAGTCATAAAAATTTATCCATGGGCTATAGTTCCATATATGCGAATGTTTCCAATACTCGTACTTGGCGCGATAATTATTGGAAACAGGCACGATTGATTATATATTTCTGGGAGTCCTAGTTCAGTCCAACCCCGGTTAAAAACTTTGTTGGTTACATCCATGTAAATGCTGGCTCTATAACGAGTTGCAACTACTGCAAAAGTTGATGCAGAGCCTGGTACCGCAGATAATTGGACTGTATTAACTGCTCTAATATATTTACCAGAATCAACCGCTGGAATATAATTATTAATAGAAATTATTCTGGCTTGACGTCTAAAAGACACGGCTGGTACTGAAAGGGAACCACTGGTGCCATCATTATATGTCACGCCAACCGTGACAGTCGGAGTGACGGATCCTCCATCAGAAAGCATCTCCAACCACCACTGCACGTCCGAATAGTTAGAGTCACCAATTCTATTGCCGATGTTATTTGTGCTTAGAAATAAATCTAAATCAAGCCCGGTGATTGTTTGAAGAGTTGTTATATTTCCATTCAAACCACCTATATTAATAAGCCTATCATGTATTTCAAGTGTATGTCCTGCAACACCAGTACATGAAAAGTTTAACTCAGCTAAATAGCTCGTGCGTGGTGACGTTTGTTGCATAAAATTCACTGCACCTGTAGACGAGTGATCCAACGCCGCAGCCGTAGTTGAAGTGAATCCTGCTCCAGGAGTACCAGAGGTTTGCCAATAAGAAATATTAAATCCCGCCCCAGCATTAGTTGGGTTGATTGCAGTCTTAGATATGTACAGCCTACTATAATGAGACTGCATTGCTCTTTCCATTTCTGCCCTAGACGTAATAGCCATTAGATGCCATCAAGAAATTTTATGTCGAACGCGCCTTCAATATCACCTATAAAATAGACTACATTACCATCTTCTTGTGTGAGAACTTCCCTAACAACATACACTTCTGGAAAAGAAGTATCGAAAGGTTCTAATACTTTTACTTGTTGTCCTACTTCTAACATAATCATACTCCTATTAGTTTGTATCTACCCACAAATCACCAGTTGATGGCGATCCTGGAGCGGTTGTTCCAACTGAAATTGGCTTTAGCGTTTGTGTTGTCTGTCTTGAAACTGGTGATAGAATTGTTTGTACATACGCATCATTAATCCAATTGGTACCATTGTAGCGCAGCACATCACCAGTTGTTAGTGCAACACCACCAATAACTACATCTGACAAACCATCTAAGTTTGTTGCACCACTTCCAGCAGGACCCTGAGATCCTGTAAATCCTATTGAACCTGTGTATCCAATGGATCCTGTGTATCCGATGGATCCGGTGTATCCTATTGATCCAGTGAAACCAATAGAACCGGTATATCCAATTGAACCAGTATATCCAATCGAGCCAGTGAATCCAATTGAACCAGTATAGCCAATTGAGCCAGTGAAGCCAATAGATCCAGTATATCCTATTGAACCAGTGAATCCAATCGATCCAGCATATCCTACAGAACCATGATATCCCAACTCACCTTGAGATCCTGTATATCCAATTGAACCAGTATAACCAACGGATCCATGGTAACCAAGAGCACCAATCGATCCAGCATATCCTACAGAACCATGATATCCCAACTCACCTTGAGATCCTGTGTAACCAATCGATCCGGTGTATCCAACAGAACCATGATAACCTAGTGCACCAATCGATCCAGTAAAACCGACCGAACCATGGTAACCAAGTTCACCTTGAGATCCTGTATATCCAACAGATCCGGCATATCCTACAGATCCATGGTAACCTAAATCACCTTGAGATCCAGTATATCCTATTGAACCAGTATAACCAACGGATCCATGGTAACCTAAATCACCTTGAGATCCAGTATATCCTATTGAACCAGTATAACCAACGGATCCATGGTAACCTAAATCACCTTGAGATCCTGTATATCCAATCGAACCATGGTAACCAAGTTCACCCTGAGAACCTGTAAATCCTACGCCTTGCGAACCAGTGTAACCAACAGATCCATGGTAACCAAGAGCACCAATCGATCCAGCATATCCTAGTTCACCTTGTGAGCCAGTATAACCAACCGAGCCATGGTAACCTAGTTCACCAATAGAACCGGCGTATCCAATTTCACCTTGAGATCCTGTGTAACCAATTGATCCTGTATATCCTACAGAACCATGATATCCCAGTGCACCAATAGAACCGGCGTATCCAATTTCACCTTGAGATCCTGTATATCCTACAGAACCATGGTAACCTAGTTCACCAATAGAACCAGTGTATCCAAGTTCGCCTCTAGATCCAGTGAATCCAACCGATCCATGGTAACCAAGTTCGCCTTGAGTTCCTTGCGGTCCCTGCGGGCCTTCAACACCCTGTGATCCTGTTGGGCCTTGTGATCCAGTGTATCCAATAGAACCAGCATATCCAACACCTTGTGAGCCGGTGTATCCAATCGATCCAGTATAGCCAAGTGAACCCGTGTATCCAATGGATCCTGTGAATCCAATAGATCCGGCATATCCTACAGATCCATGATAACCAAGTTCGCCTCTAGATCCAGTGAATCCAACCGATCCATGATAACCAAGTTCGCCTTGGTCACCTTGAGCACCTTGGACACCTTGAGCTCCTTGTGGACCCTGTGATCCTTGAGAACCAGCATATCCAATTTCACCCTGAGAACCAGTAAATCCTACACCTTGAGATCCAGTGTATCCAACGGATCCGGTATATCCAATTGAACCAGTGTATCCAATAGATCCGGTATATCCAATGGATCCAGTGTATCCAAGCGATCCTATAAAGCCAACAGATCCTGTAAAGCCAACGGAACCAGCATATCCTACACCTTGAGATCCTGTGTATCCCAATTCGCCTCTAGAACCAGTATATCCAAAAGCTGATATGTCACCAGCACCGAGAATAGATTCACTGTTAATAGTTTTAATATTAGTACCAGATACTAAAGTCGCTTGTTTATCATCGAGCGCAGTTTGTAATCCAGTGATAGCACCTATAGGATGCTGGTCTGGTACCGATCGATCTGTTAGTTCGTCATGTGATGCAGCACTATAAGTAGATGTTGCAGTTGGCAATCTATCATTTATTCGTCTAACACTTACAATTTCAACCTTAGCATCACCAGTATAGGTTGCAGCGGTTGTCAACACTACTTGATACATGAAAACGTATTCAGAGAATGATACACCGTAACCATTAAATTCTTCTGAATATGATTCATCAATTGTATCATAATACTGACGACCAAGAATCAGTTTTACTGGTCTATGAATATCGTGAGTTGCAACTACCCAATAAGAAAAGAATTTGCTTTCAGGAACATTTGCAAGTTGACCAGAACCATCTGTAATTTGATTATATACCGCAGTTGATCCGGCTGGTAACCAAGGAGTGGTTGAAGGATCAGTAATGGTATAATGAGTGCCAGCAAGATAAATTGTTTCAAGTTCAGCTGGCGAATTAAGTATTTGTTGGAAATTAGCAGATGGTGTAGCACTATGTGTAATTGTGTGCTCAAGATCTTCATCAGCAATAACCAGCGGTGTAGCAATACCAATTGCTACATCAGCATCAGTATTTTCGGTATACGTAATTCCGCCACCGCTTCTCCAGACGGTACCAAGATTTCTATGTTGTGCATAATGCCATTCGACATCTCTATTTGAACCATGGCGTTCATCACCAAAGATAATAATTTTAGTATTAGCAGCATCCCAGAAAGTATATGCTACTGAGATATCTTCGCGGAAGTCAATAAAGACTCCACCATCTTCGAGTGTTTGAGTTGTAGGATTATAACGAACGTATCTACCACCAGGTGTGTTTGCAATAGTATAAGTTAGATTACCAGTAATTGTTTGATATTCGCCACGAGCATAAACATGCCAAGTATTATTTGCTGTTGGAGCAATTGTAAATACTCGTGTTCCTTCATCAAAGTGAAGTGATGTTTCAGTTCTATTTGGAAATCCATTTAAATCACGTGTAACCTGAGCAACAGCAATTCTTGATTCTTCAGCAAGTGATCTCCACTCAACATCATAATCAGTATTACTTACTTTATAAACAATATCTCCAGTAACACCGCCAGAAATGGTACCGGCTCCTTGAGAACCAGTGAATCCTACACCCTGCGATCCAGTGTAACCAAGTTCACCACGTGAACCAACAAAGCCAGTGGATCCATGGTAGCCAAGTGCACCAATCGATCCAGTAAAACCAACCGATCCGGCATATCCAAGTTCACCTTGTGAACCAGTAAAGCCAGCACCTTGAGATCCAGTGTATCCTATATCACCAATCGAGCCAGCATATCCAAGTTCACCCTGAGAACCGGTAAAGCCAGCACCTTGAGATCCTGTATATCCTATTACACCCTGAATTCCCTGTGCGCCCTGTGGTCCTTCAGCACCTTGCGAACCTGTAGCACCATGTGAACCAGTAAATCCTATTTCACCTTGAGATCCAACAAATCCTACAACACCCTGTGAACCAGTGAATCCTACGCCTTGTGAACCGGTGTATCCTATTTCACCTTGTGATCCGACAAATCCTACAACGCCTTGAGATCCAGTAAATCCTACACCTTGTGAACCTGTAAATCCTACACCCTGAGATCCAGTGTATCCAAGTTCTCCTTGAATACCAGCAATTCCTTGTGGTCCTTGCGGTCCAACCGAGCCTTGAGATCCATTGTATCCAAGTTCTCCTTGAATCCCTTGTATGCCTTGCGAACCGGTAAATCCTCGAGAACCAGCATAGCCAACAAAATAATCCCAATAAGCTTGCGAACCATTCGAACGCAAAATTTGGTCTTGCGCACCAATAGTACCATTGGCAGTAATAGTTTGTACGGTAAGGTTTGTAAGATTGGATCCAACTTCAAATACAGCACTGCCATTTGAAGTATGAACTTTTTGATCCGCCAGGTTGATAGTAAGTTCGCCTGGATAAATATATCTAGTATTAGATGTATTAGCCACTTCTGGCAAACGACCAGATACGGATGTTCTTTTGTGAACAATAGGTAATGTGTTTGCCATGTGGCCTCTTTAAATAGATATATATCGTATACATCAACTATGTAGTTGACATTTGCTTCAAATTATTTATAATGGAAACACAATGAAGATAGCTTTTATTGATACTCTTGGACTAACTTATGATGGATCCACTCTTAATAAGAGAGGCCTTGGAGGATCCGAGTCAGCCGTCATTCGTATGGCTGAAGAACTTGCCCATATTGGATTTGATGTTACAGTTTACAATGATTGTACGTCAGATGATTCCCGACCAGGAATCTACAAAAGTGTAATGTATGTACCAGTCGGAACTGCAAATTCTTTTGAAGAACAATACGATGTATGTATTGTTTCTCGTTCAGTTCGGCCATATCTAGAAAATTGGGGAGTTTGTGTAACAGCAAAGCATAAAGTGCTTTGGATGCATGATACTTTTTGCGAAGGCGATGATCAAATTGAGCATTTGATTAACCAAGGTTTGCTCAATGAAATCTTTACTCTTTCAGATTGGCATACCGGTTATGTTACTCATTGCAACCATGGATTTAGACGTAATTTCGATATTCTAAAGAATCATATCTTTATGACTCGCAACGGAATCGGAAATATGAATCCTGGTTGGATTGATGTTCGTGAAAAGGATCCGAACCTTTTTGTGTTTAATGCTTCGGTCACAAAGGGAATGATTCCACTTGTAAAACAAATTTGGCCTGAAGTCAAACGCAGAATTCCAGATGCCAAACTGACAATCATTGGTGGTTATTATAAGTTTCGTGAAGCGGCTGGCCCAGATCAACAACAAAAAGATTGGTCTGAACTTTCACTTCAACACGGCAAGGATATTAATTTTACCGGCGTAATTACGCAACAAGAAATTTCTAATATCTTGCGTAAAGCCAGTTACATGGTATATCCAGCCGGATTTCCAGAAACATTCGGTATTTCTACTCTTGAAGCTTTAGCTCACAATGTTCCATTGATTACATGCCTGTTTGGAGCTCTTGAAGAAACTGCCATTGATATCGCGTCATGGAAAATTCAGTATCCTGTAGAACCTAACTGGGCTCTTCCTTGGTTAAACCAAGATTCACAGGTGAGTATTTTTGTTGATACAGTTATCAATGCATACAATAACAAATATCTTCATCAGCAAAAGATGTATGCTTGCAACCAAGTCAAGGATATTTGTACATGGGATACTGTTGCTCTTCAATGGAAGCAACATTTATATAAGAAGCTTGGTGAGTTTTTACCAATTGACGAGTATCATAAAGTTCAACAGATTAACTACAAAGTGAGTAAAGTATTTGGTCGACGCTTTATTAATCAAGAAGAACTTCATGTTCCAACAAACTCACAAAAGTCAATTGCAATCATTACAGCAGTTTATAATTCAGAAGCTTATATTGAAAAGTGCATTAAGTCTGTAGCATCACAAAATTATGATAACTATCATATGTACATTGTTGATGATGCATCTACAGACAACACTGTAAAAATAGCAAAAGATACAATTGACGCACTGCCTGAGAATATTCGCTGGCGCTTTAGTGTATTAGAAAATAATACAAATGTTGGCGCTGTTGCTAATCACTTTTATCTATTAAATGGATTAGGTGCTGACGATATTTACATGATATTAGATGGCGATGATTGGCTTGTTAATAACCCAAACATCTTTCACAAATACAATAATCTTTATCACAATGGCGCAGAATTTACATACGGATCATGCTGGTCAATAGTAGATAACATTCCACTTATTGCTCAACCGTATCCACCTGAAGTGAAAGCTAACAAGTCATACCGCGACTATAAGTTTAACTGGAATATGCCATACACGCATTTGCGTACGTTCCATTCATCGTTAATCAAAAACCTAACCGCGAATGATTTGATGATTAATGGCGTATGGCCGCGCGCGGGAGGAGACACTGCTTTATTCTATTATCTACTTGATCATGCAAATCCTGATAAGGTTGTTTGTGTTCCTGAAATTGTGTATAATTATAATGATGCCAATCCACTTAACGACTACAAAGTGAACGCACAAGAACAAAACAAAACTGCTGCACTTGTATTGAATAATTCGCCATTTCTTCCTGGACAATATGATTTGAGACCGCTATGAAAAAGAAAAAGATTTTGATTGCAATTCCTACTGCACGTTATATTGAAGCAGATACGTTCAAATCAATTTATGATTTGGAAATCCCTGAAGGATATGAAACGACCTTTCAGACTTTCTACGGTTATCGAGTAGATCAGGTTCGTAATCTTATTGCTGACTGGGTTGTGCAAGGATTTGATTATCTGTTTGCAGTTGATCACGATGTTACATTTCCACCAGACACATTAAAGAAAATGTTAGCTCATAATTGTGATCTTATTTCTGGTGTATATCGACAACGGCTCGAACCACAGGCCATCGAGATTTATGATTTAAATCAGAATAGAATGGCCATGGAACAAATATATGGTAAAGAACTGGTTATGATCGGTGGTTGTGGATTTGGATGTGTTCTAGTTCGCAAAGAAGTTTTTGTTAGTGTTGGTTACCCACAATTTGAATACCACCATGCACTGAATCATGCTAACACAATTAGTGAAGATACAGATTTTTGCCGAAAAGCCATGGCCAAAGGTTTTACACTGTGGTGTGATCCTTCAATCCTTTGTGGTCATATTGGTTCGACAACTATGCACGTTAAAACTAGTCATATCGACCCGGTGCAAGTTAGGCTAAAAGAACTTCATGATCAGCCATTACTTCCACAACAACATGTTGATTATTTGTGGAAAATGAAAAGTACTGGTATAGAGCCAAAAGTAGTATATGATATTGGCGCGTGTGTTCTTCACTGGACAAACAAAGCAAAAGAAGTTTGGCCAGATGCATTAATTATTCCAATGGAAGCAATGGATGAAGTGGCTGAACTATATTGTGAAAAAGGAATTGAACAGTGGGTTTCTGGATGTATCTTAAGTGATCGGGAAGAAGAAGTTGAATTTTATGAAAACTTAGAACATCCTGGTGGCAATTCTCTTTTTAAAGAGAATAATCAATTATCACCATTAGCTGATCAACTATTTCCGGAAGAAAAGAAAGTCAAAAGACCAGCAAGAACTCTTGACCAAGTTGTAGAGATGATGCTTTTTCCGTTGCCCGATATGATTAAGATGGATATCCAGGGCGCAGAGTTAAAAGTTCTTAAGGGTGCAACTCGAACTCTTAAAAACTGCAAGCACTTAATTTTAGAATTACAACACGTAGATTATAACTTTGGCGCACCGAAAGCACAAGAAGTAATCGAGTATCTTAAAACCATTGGATTTGAAATGGTTGGACATGGAATGTTCTGTGGTAGCGAATTAGGCGTTGATGGTGATTACCACTTTATAAAAGTTTAAAACTCACCACCATCAATAATTCCAATAATATTAACAGCATCAAGCGGCTTTACTTCGTATAGATTCGTTGCCGAATTAAATACCAAAGTAGAGCCGTTTGACACATTTGTCTCAGCTACGTCTGGAAGATCTTGAATAGAATTGATCTGGTACTCACGAAGTTGGTTTTTAATTGTCACAGGTGTGTTTGTTGACAAAGTTCCATTATTGTTTGTAACCTTTGCAACAATTTTAGTTTCTGGATTCGGGTTAATTCTTACATTGAAAGTCATCGAGTAACTCCTGGAGTTACAGTAACTATTCCTTCAATAAGACGCGAAACAGCACCGTTTACATCTGTCAATTCGCAGTCATACATATATCTTCCTGGACTAATCGAATTTGTTGTATTAGCAGTCATTGACAGTGTAACAATTCCAAGACTAGGAGAAATAGAAACAGCAAAAGCATATGATGTTGACGACGTATAGTGTTTACGCATTTGCGCAGCTGCAGTATAATTAGTAAGATCAATTGGAAGTTCATTTTCATCAGTAACGTTGATTGACGTTTGAAAAGTCGTTCCTTGATCGATTACAATATTACCCTTTATTGCCATCTATCTGTGCCTTTAGATTATTTAATTCTTCTTTTAATTCAATGATAGCTTGGAATGCAAGTGCACACAACTTTTCATAGTCAACAGCAAGTGATCCATCTCCACGAAGTCTTACACCGAGCGGGAATGCTTCTTCTACATCCTGAGCAATAACACCAAAGTCTGACTTTCTAATGAAGTAACCATCTTCACCACCGTGTGAATCAATATATTCACCAGTCCAGTCAAAATATTTACCGCCAATATAAGATACTTTATCTAAAGCACTATCAATTGGTCTGATATTTTCTTTGAACTTTTTATCTGATGAATAGTAAGCCGTGACATTGTTTGTTGCACGAATTTCACCAGTAGTTCCAGATGCTGGAGTTCCAACACCGAGTGATCCCATTTGAACACTTGCTGAAGTTCCGTATCCAGAACCAGTGTATCCTATTTCACCGCGTGAACCAGTGAATCCTGTCGATCCGTGGTAACCTAATGGACCTTGTGATCCAGTAAAACCAATCGATCCTACAAATCCTGTTGATCCATGATAGCCAAGTGCGCCGATAGAACCAGTAAAACCGGTTGATCCATGGTAACCAAGTTCACCACGAGATCCAGTGTATCCAAGTGATCCAGTGTATCCGAGTGATCCAACATATCCAAGTGCACCAATAGAACCAGTGAATCCAGTAGATCCATGGTAACCTAACGGGCCCTGAGAACCAGTGAATCCAATTGATCCAGTGAAACCAATAGAACCAACAAATCCTAATTCACCACGAGATCCAATGAAGCCATTTGTACCAGCAGATCCTGTTTCACCTTTGGATCCAGTGTATCCAATTTCACCGCGAGATCCGATGAAGCCATTTGTACCAGCAGATCCGGTAAAACCAGTCGATCCATGGTAACCTAATGGGCCTTGCGATCCAGTAGATCCTGTATCACCTTTAGATCCAGTAAATCCAATAACGCCTTGTGATCCAGTATACCCAATTTCACCTTGTGATCCAGTAAATCCACGAGAACCGGTGTATCCAATTCCACTGACCCAAGAAGCGTCAGTGCCATCTGTTTTTAGATAGTATCCATTAACAGCAACGTTTTGTGTAGGAAGCAAATTATTAATTGCCGCCGTACGTGAAGCCGCATTGGTACCACCTTGAGCAATATTCAAAATACCATTTGAAATGGCGGCAGCATTCACCGACAAACCAGAGCTATTTGCTACAACACCAGAAAGTGCACGAAGATTAATTTGAGTTCCGTTGGCAGTGACAATAGAATTTGCAAGATTTATATTGTCAGCAAACACACTAAATGTTCTGGTAGTATTACCAAGCGATTTTCCGTTTGCCGTTGGAATCAAATCGCCAGCAATAGATGTATTACTATAAGTAAGATTACCAGTGACCGTAAGATCACCATTTACTGTGATAGTTTGTGTAACAAGAACATGAGCATTTACAGTAACATTCGCCTGGAATAGCGAAGTGCCTCCTGTTACTAAAAATCCGTTATCTACTTTAAACTGTGTATTTGCCATGTCAACCTTACTTAATTAGATGAGCTACAACTTTGACTGCAGAGTTCGCAACAGTTTGTACAAGATATAGATTCACATTAGCAGTGTCTGTGTTTGCGGTAAATGTTCCAAGTGGAGAAGCTGCACCATTTGAAGAAACAGTACCGTATGTGGTTATAAATGCATTGAGTCCGCCATCATGAGCAAGAACTAGTTCAGAAAGTTGTGTATTACCATTCTTTATCTGAACTTCAAACTTGGCAGATGAATACGTTGCTTTCGGGAATCTGTAAACAAGAACCGCACCAATTGTTGAACCAACGTCAGCATTTGCTGAGACTTCAACTACATAATCATTTTGAAGAGTAGTAGGTCCACCAACCGACAATGATCCACCAATTGTAGTAGCACCACCGACACCAAAAGTACTAAGTACGTTAGCAGCACCTGTTACAGAAAGTGTATTTGAGAATGTAGCATTACCTGTTATCGCAATTGTATTGGAGAGCGTTGTTGCTCCAAGAACAGTCAGAGTACCATCGGTCTCAATCGCAGTCGATGTAATAAATGTATTAACAGTTGTATTACCAACATTAATTCTTGTTGTTGTTAAATTAACATTGGCACCAACATTTAGTGTAGTGGCATTTGCTGTTGTTGCATTCAGCGCGGCTAGACTTGAAAGTCCAGTAACACTAAGAGTGTTTGATAATGTAGCGTTACCAGTTACGGTGAATGTATTTGATAGTGCAACGGCTCCAACTACGCCGAGCGTGCTAGCAAGATTGGCTGCACCAGTCACTGCTAGTGTATTTGAGAATGTAGCGTTACCAGTTACCGCAATGGTATTTGATAAAATAGTTGCTCCTAGGACCGTTAAAGTACCATCGGTCTCGATAGCAGTCGACGTAATGAATGTATTAACAGTTGTATTACCAATGTTAATTCTAGCAGCTGTCAAGTTGACATTGGCACCAACATTGATTGATGTAGTAGCATTGGCAGTTGGAGTATTAATATTGCCATTTAATGCAGTCAATCCAGTTACTGTTAACGTATTTGATAGTGTTGCCGCACCAAGGACTGCAAGAGTTCCGTCTGTTTCAATTGCAGTCGATGTAATAAATGTATTAACAGTTGTATTACCAACATTAATACGGTCTAGTGTAATATTCACATTAGCGCCAACATTAACACCAACAGAAGCATTTGCTGTAGTAGTGTTCATTGCGCCTGATAGTGTAGATAAACCTGTTACACCAAGAGTGTTTGATAGTGTGGCTGCGCCAAGTACTGCAAGTGTTCCATCAGTATCAATAGATGTAGATGTAATTGCAGTATTAACAGTTGCGTTGCCAACATTGATGCGAGTTAATGTCAGATTAACATTCGCGCCAACATTAACACCAACAGAAGCATTGGCAGTTGATGTATTCAATCCACCGGTTGCTGTTGTTAAGCCTGTAACACTCAATGTATTTGATAGTGTGGCTGCACCAGTCACTGCTATTGTATTTGAGAATGTAGCGTTACCAGTTACAGCAATTGTGTTTGAATGAATGGAAGCTCCGGTTACGCCAAGAGTGCTTGAAAGTGTTGTTGCACCAGCGACCGTAATAGTATTTGCAAAATTGGCGTTTGATGTTACATTAGCAGCACCAGCAATTGTTAGATAGCTGGTTGGAGTAATAACTAGGTTTGCTGCACTGGACCAAGATCCATTGCCCAACACGCTGGTGAATGTTGAGTTACCAACAAAGAGCGATGTAGCATTTGCATAAACATTTGCGCCAATCGATACAACTGTGGTGTTACCAGTAAAGATACCAGTCTGGAAAGCAGTTGGAGTAATATTTGCTGTGGCTGTACTATTTGCAATTTGAATGCGGCTAGATGAAATATTCGTGTTGACAGTACTATTAGATTGTGATATAATCAGACTACTGTTTACAACAGAATTAGCAGTTCCTAAGCCAAGGTGAACACCAAGTGGACTCATGAAACTGTTCGAAGAGCTGTTACCAACTAGGACGCGAATACCAGCATCGGAAGCAGAATAAGCAGTAGCATTTGTAGTAATTACAAGATTTGCTGATAGACCATTTACGTTTCCGCCACGAAGAGCAGTTGTGACTACAACGTTATTTGAACCAAACGTTCCCCACAATTGTGCAGTGCGACTAATGGTAGAGTTGCCTGTGTTTGCAACAGTCGTATTAGCAGTAATAATTTCTGTTGAGAAAGCATTCAGCAGTTCATTAGTCTGGAGTAACCAAACTTCAAAACTATCTGTAATGATATCAACATTAGCTACTTGTCTTGCCATTAATTATTCCTGTGTACTAACTGCAGCAAAAGACTTTTAATATCTTGTAGTTCATTTTCTACCGAAGTTATTCTTTTGCACAAATTGTTATTTTTCTTGTTTGCTTCTCTAGCGGCTAGAAACTTTTTGTATTCTTCATCATTGTTATTTATGATGACTCCAGTTTCGGTGTCTTTCACATATCCAACGTGATTTGCTACATTAACTAACATTATGCAGAAACTCCAATTACTTGGATTTGCTCTACCTTAGGAACAGTGTGAGTGTTTTCTGAGAGTAGAACAACTTTAATTTGCATTGTGTTATATGTATCAAACTCAGTATAAGACGAAGTAACATATCTTGCAACGTTGTCATTGGCAATATTATTCCATGCCACATTCTTGTACTTTAACTTATCAACACCTACGTCACCAACAATGTTACTGTTTGAGACTGGTTTGAAAAGAGTGATTGCAGTAGAGTTTGCACTCGATACTGGAAACACTTCATTATTGTCTGGAGTAAGAACACTGTAAACGCGAATCAAGTCACCTGCTGACAGATTTGATGATTGGTTTATTGTAGTTGCAATTGAGTTGCTGCTTAGCGTTGTCAAGAAGTCGCCTGATAAGCCAGCTGAAACTTCCGGATATTGTGGAAGGCCATAAGTGTATTCCCACAAATCCTTTGGATCTTCTGTGCTAAAGCGATCAACATTATTCTTAAGCTCGAGTGGAGTCCATGACTTGTCATCAAAAGCTTCTTTATCAGCAGCATTATGAAGTTTAGCATAAACTTTAATCTGAGTTCCGGCCGGACGATATCCTGCAAGATAGACAACTACGTCTTCAGCATACTTACCTTCACCAAATGAAATTTTCTTTGAAATATACTTGGTTTTAGCAAGACCATTGCGATCAACTTCTGTATCGTAATTAGCAATACCACCACGTGTTTCTGTGATAGTATTATTAATATCATTTTGATAGAAGAAGAAATCGAGTTCGTTTGTCTTCAAATAAGGAACAGAGAATCTATCAGCGTCTGAAACAGTTACATTGAATACAACATTTACTACAGC
>Ga0181355_1000379_pt1 | contig 18877 bp, 19 predicted proteins | sample Fa13VDMM15DN_FD_130099 | JGI IMG/M metagenome (GOLD analysis project Ga0181355, IMG submission 130099) | Freshwater viral communities from Lake Michigan, USA - Fa13.VD.MM15.D.N | ecosystem: Environmental > Aquatic > Freshwater > Lake | place: USA: Michigan | collected 2013-09-23 | reverse complement strand
GAGCTTTCCGCTGACCTCAATCTTGGTATAGCGGAAACAACAACATTAGCAGAGCTGGAGGGATTTATTACCGTTTCAACGAGTGGAACAGTCAATCTTTTATTTGCGCAAAACACATCACATCCCGATACGACGACATGCCGAACATTTACATTCCTCAAGCTCACAGAAGTATTTTAATAATTGAAATATAATTTATACCAACGCTATTACTATAATAAATTGAAATAAAGAATTCGCTAAAAACAAATTATGAACCTAACAACAAAAACACAAAAACAATTAGCAGCAGTCGAAGCACATGGCGATACATGTGTACGTTCTTTGATTTCATTTGCAGAATGCCTTAACCGCGCTCATGCCGACTTTTGGTCTAAGCCAGATAATGAACTTCAAGAGTTCTTACAAGCATTGTTCGATGATGGCAATTTGGCGACTCTGTTTGAAGATCATGAGTATTATGCAACTACAACTAACTCTATTCTGCAAAGATATGGTGTTTCTCCTGTTTGCAAAACTGGTGCATTAAAGGCATTTAGTATTGAAGATGGAGTAGTAGTAATTACGCAACCTGTAATAGTCGAGCCTGAACCTGCACCTAATCCAGAAGTTGTTGTAGATCCAGTAATTGAGTCACCATTACCAGATTTCTCTGAACCAGAAGTTGTTGCTGAAAAGTATAGCGACGAAATAGTATAATCATCTATCCACGCTACCAATCAAAGGCTCCATAATATCTCTAACTAAAAACGTGTTGTATTTACTGAGGCTTGGTATCATTGCCAACGCCTCTTCATTACGCAAGAATACGCTGACCATGTGTAGTATTTTTGAGGGACGAGAGCTTTCGTATAGATATATCTCGCACAGATAGTTGAAAATTGTCTCATAAACAAACAGGCGAATCATTAAATTGAAGCACGAATTATACTCTTCAATAAACTGTTCCTGATTAAAATCTGGAAACAAAGATTTATAATCCATGGCAAATTGTCTCTGATATTCTAGCGGAATTCCCATGTTGATAAACAAGTAGCACAAATCAAACAACTGATTTCCCATGTAGCCATTCTGTAGGTGTTGGAATTTAAACAAATTATTTCTGATTAAAATGTTATCAGTGTTGAGCTTTCCGTGACAAAAGTCAGAAGTTTTACAGAAACTTTGCCGCGAAAGATATTCGATTTCGTTTTTTAGAATTTGAAGAATTGACCGCAGATTATTGATGTTAGAATGATCTGCAATAGCAGCAAGTGAATGTTCTGGCAGTTGTTCTATATCGCAGCGAGAAAATAAATCATTGATATAATGCGTGAATGTTCTATCTACCTTTACGCCTTGCAATTTATCAAAAGAGTATAAGAATGAATCGCTGTTCTCTATAAGAGATGAAATTCCAAACTCTGTTGCTGTGTCTGCCGCTTCAAATGAAGTGACAATATACTGTAGCTGCTCGCCATACTTTGTCTTGCCATGTTTGTAAGCAACAGGGGCAAATGGTGCTAGCTGTTTGAGAATGCTATACTCATGCGCGAAAAATGAGCCATCTCCATCGAAAGAATATTTGAAGTATCGTGATTGTCCATCAACTGTAGCTTTGAAACAATCGAAGTCCATCTGTGAATCTAAAAAAGCAACATCCTCTACAGAAGAAAAGCCAATCTTTTTAAGTAGATTAGCTGCCAAGAGTTCATTTTCTGTGTCTGTTTGATTCAAAGAAAATAGATAAGGTCTATCAGCATTTGTTATAGATTTCACTTTGTATTATAACGAAAAAACCCAGCCTTTCGACTGGGTTTTAGGTTTTTTATATTCGACTAACTTATGCAGCGTAACCTCTGCTATTAGTGTAGACGAAATCAATTCCCGATTTATTGATCAATCGTTCACGACCATTTTTGCGATCATAAATCGACACTTTTTGTGGAGTTTCGCGACGAAACTGAGCGTTAATTACTTCTCCATTCTTGAGATAAAGACCGAAGAAACGACCTTTTGCTTGTTTCATTGCGTCTACTGCCGATGTTTTTTTAGTTTGTTTGTTCTTCATTGCGCTGTTATACTAAGCGATTACCACCGATTTGTCAAGAACTTTTATTGTCAAATTGCGACTTTTTTTACCACAGGCGATGAATTGAGCGACTGAAGTTTGCACTTTGTTTCGGAAGATTGTTTTGATTTCGCGAGCGTGTAGCTTGCTTACGTCATCGACCAAATCTGAAAGAGTAATTTGACAGTTAATTTTTATTCCTTTTTTATCTACTCTCTCTTTGAGTTCTTCAAGGCACTGATCGAAAATCTTGAAAAGAGATTGTTCATTGATTTTTTCAAAGATAATAATCTCATCAATACGTGAGCGCATCTCTGGAGACAAAGCTTGTTTGACAGAAGACTCGAAAGAGTTTGTGACATCTTCTGCGTGAGACATAAAGCCCATTGACGGCTTACCTGCTTCGACTGCGCCAATGTTACTTGTAAGAACAACAATCGTGCGAGAGAAGTCAATGTTGCGCCCATATCCGTCTTTAAGCTTTCCTTCATCGAGAATTTGAAGCAACAAATTCAACACAGAAAAGTTACCCTTTTCGATTTCATCAAACAAGATGAGACTGTTGGGATTATTGCGCACAAAATCTGTAAGAATGCCTCCCTCGTCATATCCAACATATCCTGCACTTGCCCCCAAAAGGCGTGATACAGAAGCTGATTCTTGGTATTCGCTCATATTGAGTTGCAGATAACTACTATCATTGCCGAAGAATTCTTTTGCAATTTTTTTGGCAGTATGAGTTTTGCCAACGCTTGTCGGACCAACAAACAGAAAGCTAGACAGCGGTTTATTCGGGGCATTGAGTCCAGCTTTTGCACATGCTAAACAATTGTAGATTTTTTCGATTGCTTTGTCTTGACCGAAGATTTCTTTTTTGAAGTTGTCTGCAAGATCAGAGAATTTTTTGTCCATGTTTTTTCTGAGCGTATCTACATTCATGCCAGAAAGCTCTGATACGACTTTGAGTAGGTCTTCGATGGTGACAACTGCGATTGGTTCTTCACCTGTTTGATTAGTCGTATTGAAGATACGAATTTTTGCTTTGGCAAAAGCGCGATCAATAACGTCAAAAGCTTTGTCGATGAATTTCTTGTGCGGCAAATAAGTCTCGCACATGTCAACTGACATTTTTAACATTTTTTTCGGGAACTTGATTTCATGATACTTTTCATAAGCTGGAGTTGCTTTGAGAACAATTTCTTTCATTTGTTCTAAGTCAGGTTCTTTAATATCTAAAATGTGGAATCTTCGTGTAAGTGCGGCATCTTTTTCAAAGTATTTTTTGTATTCTGAGTATGTTGTTGCGCCGATGCACTTAATTTCGCCGCGAGCTAGCGCTGGCTTGATTAGGTTAGAAAAGTCTGGAGAGCCATCTTTGCCGCTACCAGCACCGATAATACTGTGAATTTCGTCAATAAATAAGATGGCGTTACCGTCAGCTTTCAGTTCTTCAATCAGCTTGCTAAAGCGCATCTCAAATTGACCACGATACTTGCTGCCAGCAATAAGCGACCCAACATCAAGAGAGTATATTTTTTTGTTTTTTAATGATCCGTTATACTTGGGCGAAGAAATGTTTTGAGCTAAGCCTTCGACAACAGAAGTTTTTCCAGTTCCAGCCTCTCCAAGCAAGACACAATTACTTTTAATTTTGCAGTTAAGAATTTCTTCTAGGCTGCTAATCTCTTTATCTCTACCAGAAATAACGCCAAAACCTGGCTTTGATACAACATCGTTTAACAAGGTACAAAATCTATTAATTTGCGATTGACCAAGTTCTTTTGATTCATCCTCATCTTCTTCGTCGTCAAGATTGAGATCAAAATCGTCGCCAATCATTTCTAGTGAATCGCTTTTAAGAAAAGCGTCAATAGAGTTTTTAAAGTGTTCTGTATCAATGCCATTCTCTAGGAGAAAATCGCAAAACTTTTCTGAGCTTTGAAGAACGCCCCAGATAAAATGCTCTGTTCCCATGAACATGTTATCATGCTTGATGGCGAGCATGGTAGCGTTTGAAACACAATTCTGAATTTCTTTTTCGACAAGAGACTCCATTTGAGTGTTAAAAAACATATCAGGATTCTTCTTGGCGAATTTTTCTACAATAGTATGAAGCGTTTTTGGTTTAATGGAGAAACCTTTACTTTCTATAAACTCAAGAAAAGGTGTGTTGCTATGCTCCCATAAGGATATAAGCAGGTGATAGATGTTAGTTATTTTATGATTCTTAGATTCGGCTAATTTGCTTACATGCGTCCAAGATTCTAAAGCGCTGAATGTCCAATTTTTTTTGTCAAGGTCCATCATATTTTATTACACTGTTATTTTAGCTCTGAGAGCTTCATGTAGATTTTATCTTCTAAAAGAACGAGCTTGTCAAGCATAATAATGTCGTTATTTTTTTGACCAACACCAATGACTACTTCTCCCTTTTTTGGGATTTTTTTACCAGAACTAAGGAAGTTTGTAAGTTTAGCCTCTCTGCTGTTGTCCATAAGTAGCATTGAAATGTTACCACGCTCATCAGCAATATCAATGCGAGCATATTTGTTTCCGTTGGCGCTAGTCCGAGAAATGGAATCCACGACAAACCCGACAGAACATACGGTGGTATTGTTACCAACCGAAGATAAATCTCGCGAAGAAACAAAATGAGACTGACTAGCTTCTTTGAACACTTCGCGAATGTTTTGTGAATAGCTGTAACCAAGAAGTTTGCTCTCAAAGAACCAGTTAGCATACTTGATGTGTTGTTTGTTTTGATCATAAATTTGTCTATAGGGTTGATATTTTGTTTTGAATGTTTCAAAACGCTTTTCAGAAAAGATGGCTTTGTTATCATCGCCAACTGCTTTGGTTTTTACAGAGTCGCTAATGCTTTCCAAAAGATTAAAATTATACTTTTCGCCCAAAGTAATAAGGTTTCTTTTTTCTCTATCTGTGAGAATGTTGAATGTTTGCGATTCTAAAACTAATCGGCAGCGATCTTTCTCAACGAAGTGATCAAGCAGACCAGCTTGAACAAGTCCAGACATCAAGCCGATATTCACACCCGCTTGTTTTGCCGCCATAAATACCTCATACTTGTTGTCGAATGCTCCTTGGCGAAACTCTAGCAACGCTTCTAAGGACTTTGTAGAAACGCCTTTGATTGTATTCAAACCGTAACGAATATCTTCGCCTTCAATGGAGAAGTCGATTTCAGATTTAGTCAAACTAGGAGGCAAAAGCTCAATGCCAAACGATGAAAGTTCTTGGGAAATCTTGAGGATTTCTTCATGAGGACTTGGCTCGAATTGCGCAAACTTCAAAAGACTCAAGAAAAACTGTTGGGGATAGTTGAATTTGAGATATATAGTTGTTGCGGCGAGGTATGCATAAGCCATGGAGTGCGACTTATTGAAAGAGTAATTTGCAGAGTCTTCGGCGACCTTCCATAGAATATCTCCAATGACAGGATCAAGACCATTTTCTTGTATTTTTTGAGCGATCTTGTCTTTCCACTCTGCCATTTTATCGACTTTTTTCTTGCCAACGATTCGACGCAATTGTTCTGATTCGTCAAGATTGAATCCAACCTTTACAGCCATCTTCATCAACTGTTCTTGAAACAAAGGAATGTTGCCAGTGTATGAGAGAACATCATCGAAGAACGGATGAATAGATTGCGAATCTCCTGTTCTTACGTATTCTGCATATCTGTCTAAGAAGTCTAATGCTCCAGGTCTTGCGATAGCGACAACGGCAGAAAGCTGCTCTAGGTTACGTGGCGCGACTTTCTGTGCGACTTTGAAGTTGGTATCAGCTTCGATCTGGAAAAGACCTTTAGGAGCTTGCAGTGTTTGCAGTGCTGCGTAAATAGATGGATGTTCTACATCAATGTCGTGAGCTTTAATCCCAATTTGTTGACAAACGTCATTAACTACCGACAATGTGCGCAAACCAAGAATATCGAACTTGACCATCAACTCTGCTACGTTGTTCATATCGTATCCAGATACTAGCGCATCTTCGCCCGTATTCTGCAAAGGCATCACATCTTCTAGTGGATAGTAGCTAATAGCAATGCCAGATGGATGAACACCAACATTCTTATTAAGACCTTCGATCTTTTTGGAAATGCGATAGATGCGCTTGTTCTTGTTGGCGAATTCTTTGAAGATTTCACTTTCTTCATACGCTACGCCAAGTTTTGCTACCTTGCCGAACTTTTTAGGGATTGAATCACTAATGATATTAACTTCTGACTCTGACATCTCGCCAACGATCTTGCCGCACTCTTTAATGCACAGCTTGCTGCTTAGAGTGTTCAGGGTAAGAATCTTGGAAGTTCTGCCAGCGTATTTTTTATTAATATAATCTAGCACCTCTTGTCGTCTATCGTAGCTAATGTCGTTGTCAACATCGCACAGTAGCGAACCGTCCAAAAAGATTTCTCCATTGTGTTCGATTTTTCGCGCACGGCTCTTAGATACGAATCGCTCGAAGAATAGATCGTGTTTGATTGGGTCAATATTAGTTACGCCAATAGCATACAAAACCAAACTTCCAGGGGCTGAGCCTCTACCTGCGCCTGTAGGAATGCCTGTTTCGTGACAGAAGTTAATGATGTCCCAATTCAATAGAACATAATCAATAAAGCCCAACTCTTCAAAGACAGACAATTCCATCTTGAGACGCTCAAAGTATTTTTCCTTATTTTGGAAATCGAGAATACCCTTTTTCTTGATTCCTTCGAAACAGATACGGCGCAAGAATTCAAAGTTGGAAATATTATTGGCAACGCCCAACTTTTGATAATGGCGCTCTTCAATTTGAATTTTAGGAAGTTTTACCCCTGCTGGAAATGGGGATTCGTAATGTGAGAATTTTTCAATCATAGATCAATATTAAAAATTTGTTTTTTGAAGATTTCGAATGTCATCTCTACATCGTAGAGGCTATCATGAAGTTTTTTAGGATCATGAGGAATATCGTAGTATTTAAGCATGAATGCTTGACTGGTTTTTAAACCCTTTTCGCGAATATGCAACATCTTATATTGCCATGATAAGAAATTTTCTTTATCGGGAAAGATGTTCTTGAATATAGCAGTGGATATTGATCTTGTATCAATGACTCTTTTGACATAAGAGTGATCGCTATCCATGCCAATCATTTTGCGCCAGACATTGATCATATAAACATCAAAGCCAAGGAAGTTCTGCCCGATAACCAAAAAAGATGGATCGTAAAGATACTTGGAAAGCTTTTCAAATACTTGAATAGGGTGTTCGGTTTTTGAGTAATAGTGGTGTTTGTCGAAGCCTGTAATTCTGGCGGCATCAGGAGATACATTAATATTATCCCAATGAATAAAATGATCATGCTTGGAGATTACTGTATTGCCGCGACAGACAATCCATGAAGCTTGCCACGGTCTGGAAGATACGAGATTCAATCCCTCCGTCTCCGTATCTAAAACTATGTAGTTTTGATCTTTTTTAAATCTAAGTAGGTCGTTCATGGTCGGTTCATTATTGTTTTAAGTTTTTGTTCATATTGCTCCCAGCAGAATTCATCGCTGCCAAAGTGTTCTAAGTTCGGGCAGGATAATGTGGCTTGTTTGCCGAATTTGCGGTCACTAAGAATCTTGTATGTCTGAAAGGCATCGCAATCAGATTTATACTTATAGAAAATAGATTGCACCAACTGAATTGATGCATCTGGCATAGTATCTCGCGTATAACGATGCACAGCTTTCTTAATAAGTTCATCAAATGGTAGCCCATTAGATTCGATGAAAAAGACTGGATTGAGCGGTGCGATATTTGGAATGCAGTTGCCCATAATCATTTGATTATTAAAAATAAATGAGTCGTAAAAGGGAACGGCTAGCATAAGATCATCGCTCCAATGAGAGATTAAATCGTCATTAGAGATAGCACCCTTTTGACTTGTGTTGATAAAAGAATACAACTGATTCAAAGCTTTGCAACCAGCATCGTTTTTAGCAAAGGCAATCAGCTTGTGATTAGACTTGGCATTGGCATCAGAATTGCAGCATACGAATTTATAGCCGAAATGCAATTGAATACCCAGCTCTTTAGAGATTCTAAAGGCTTCAAAGAATCCAGTCATTGATTCCTCAACTAAGAAAAGGTTCTTTAAACCGCTTTCTTTAGCGATTGAGAAAATGCTATCAGAACCATCCGAAGTTTCTTTGTCGGGGTGCTGTAGCGTGAGAATCGACTTGCCTATCGAAAAGTGAGATGTAAATATAGGAATCATCAAGAAGAGAATAATACACCCTCTTCACTATGTCAAGACTTTTTTTGGTGTGCAGGACAACCTTTATAGCTACGTTTCTCGTATTTTTGTCCTTCTGGAATGTCTGATTCATTAAAATATGATTTTAATTGCTTTCCATTTTCATCTACAGCAGAGAAATAGTCAAAAGCCCATTTACAGGAACATGCCCACATGGGAGTTCCATCAATCTTTAGTTGCCCTGGATATTTGGCAAATCCACATTGCAGTGGTCCACTGAAAGTTTTATCTTTCGGGAAAGGTTGTTTGGATGCAAAGTTAGAATAAGCATCCTCTTCGGAGAAATTGTCAAGGTATTCTTGAATGGCTGTCAGTTGATGCTCAAAACCTTCTAGGTCATCATCGGTGATTGGAGCCATGCGAATGATACCTGAATTCTTAGAGTCGTCTAATTCAAATTTCAAAAATAGAAACTCGCTTGCCCTATCAGAATATTCGGGGAACAAATGCTTTACGGCAAGACTATACATGTAGTCTTGCAAATTATCTTTGACCTCTTTGCCTTTAAAAGTTTCGCGGCTAGTTTTAAAATCTCGAATGAGCGCAAACTTTTGCTTCTTGTAGAGAAACAATTTGTCAATGAATCCTTTGATTTTGTATTTGAATTTGCCATCATTAACGACAATATCGAAATCTTGCTCCGAAACGGCTAGCGCTGGTTTTCCAGCGGATAGACCGAAGAAGTCATACATCAGTCCATTGAGTGTCATTTTTTTAATCAACTCGATATTATCATCGTCATCGACACCAAGACGTTTAGCGTGTTTGAAGATTAGTTTCTCGATAGACTTAACCGAAAAAACATTTTGTTTTTTAATGATTTTATCGTAGATTTTTTTTCTACGAGGATCGCCAAGAACTTCAAATATTAAGTGGCAAACAGTACCACGGGAGCTGCCATCGTTTCCCTTGTCTGGTATGCCAATGACGTACTTTGCATAATACATCCAGCTACAAGACTGGAGAGTTTTGATGCGGCTAGCGGATAACGAATTCTTTGGTTCACTCATGCGGATTTTAATACTTTTCTTAGCATAGACAAGTCTTTTTCTTTAAATTTCTGCTTATTTGCGGCTACAAAAGTAATCAATTCCTTGATGAATTGAGAACGGTCTACAGGAGTATTATACCATTTTTTTAGATCGACTCCAGAATTAAATGCATCAGAGAAGTCGTTGTGAGATTCTGGAGGCAGATTAATCTCAATACAATTAAAATCAAAATACGGCAAAAGATTTAACAATGTTTTAACACATCCAAGATAGCCATGATTCTCGCCATCTAAGTCATTGTTGCCAGCGATGACAATTCTCTTTACGGGAAAAGAGCTGAGATACGATAGCATGATAGACTGACAGCCGAGTCCAAAAGATACTAGATTATTTTTGATACCAGATTCAAAAAGAGCCATGCTGTCGCCTACGCTTTCAACAATTACAACTTCTCCTGTTTTGCGAATGACAGAATCGACAGTTTCTTCTGCGGGAATATATGCTGGATAAATCCAATTCTTTCTTTTGCCGAGATGTTTCCACTTGGGAATTTTGTCATTGCTATCGTCTATCTTTCTACCGCTAAAGCCAATGATTTGCTTATACTCGTTATAGATTGGGAATACCATGCGTCGATACATCTTGCCAGATTGAGCAAGTCCAGTTTTATAAAAGTTGAGAGTATCATCTGACAATCCTTTCTTCTTGTAGAAAGAGAAGTTGGGGAACAGATTGTTCAGCATTGATTCGGGGTAGATTTGGTCCATTTCGATTGTTTGTTTTTCAGTATATACGTATTCTTCAGACTTATTGATAGAAGATAAAATGTTTTTAATAGCTTGCTGATCAGAGCCAAAAGTCAATTTGATTAATCTCTCAAAGGGAAACTTCTGACTGCCTTGAGCATAGTCAGTCCATACTCCAGTATTTTTGTAAACACAAATGGCAGTTTCATTGTCGCCACCTCGATATAAAGCTTTTGTGCGCCAATGATTTCCGCAATCAATCAAGCGATACCCTATTTTTTCAAGGGTAGGCTTGATGTGGATTGGATCAATTGAAGTCTGGGATGTCATCTGATTCATTGTCTTCTAGGTCTGCGCCACCTTCTATTACGCGAGCAATGTCGCGAAGGTCTCCTTTTTCGGTGATGCAGAAATTATGGAACTCAAGATTAATAAAGTTCTTACGCAAATTATCTCCAATGCGAACTGGTTCAACAGCGCCAGCAATATCTTTGCCGAGATGTCGAGCTTTGACATTGATAATTTTATGAGTGCCAAAGTTGCGACCCTCTGTTTCAATTTCATCAGCAGTTTTATTGCGAAGAATGAACATGTGAGAGCAGAACTGTGTGATTCGGTCTGACAACGATACGATGCTTTCGTCATCAACAATATTTGCTGATTGACGGTTATTGGTAATACCACTTCTGTTGGATTGCACAGAAGTAATCATGGGAATGATAGGATCGCCTTCATGAAGGATTTCTTTCTGAATGCACTTCTTGAATTTGTCAACCATTTCGCCAACTACTTGCCATTCATTCTTGCCGCCGCCAGATTCAGAAGTCGTTTTGATATAGTCAAATGAAAAGATCATTTGATTGCCACGACCAACTTTGCCATAGTAAAAGCGCTTGAGAACTTTGATCATTGCATCTACATCCATGCCGCCAACATTATAGTAATAAAACTTTAGGTCTTTTACTTTTGCCCAAGTAGCACGAACTTTTGCGACCACATCTGCTCCAGCTTTTCTCCAGTTTCCTGTTTCAAGAAGATGCATTTGAACGCCAGAAATAGCAGCGCATTGACGCATGATAAGTTCTTCTTTACTCATCTCGCCATTATCAAAGTGCAATACAGGAACATTGTATTTCATGGAAACTTTTGTAGAGTAGTCCATGCACCATTGAGTTTTTCCTACGCCAGATCGTGCAACAATAACTGTGATGTTTCCTGGTCTTAGCAATGATCCATAGATTTCATTGATTTTTTCATGAGGACCCATCATACCGAATTCGGTGATAGGATTGTTGCCCCGCTCTTCAATCAACGCTTCCATTTCATCATAGATATTTTCTGGTGTATCGTTTCCAATCTCATAAAGATTGATACGAGAATTATAAGAATCATCTGCTGCCCCAATGATTTGACTATAGCTCGACTCTGGAGCAATAGACTTCATCTTGCGAGCAATATCTTGAGAAGATTCATATATCTCTCTACGAATAGTAAACTTCTTGAGTTCTTTAGCCGTCTTGATTAGATTACCATGCGGAACTTTGCGCATGGCAAGCGAGCGAATGTAATCAGCAGGATTGAGTCTATCTTCGAAAGATAATCCGAGCGTTGACACTCGCTGTGCGACGATAACCTCATCAATCTGATCGCCAGCGTCAATTGCTTGTTTGATTACTGTAAAGATTGAACTGTGAAGCCCCGAATCTTCGTTGTAGAAATCCTTGTGGCTAATGAAATTGGAAATCTCGCAATAGCTTTCTGGTTCTTTGATTAGTGCTGCTAGCAGCTGTTTTTCTAGTTCTAAGTTGTAGATCATCTGAGTTGAAGATAAGACTTTTTTTACCGTTGTCAATCACAAAGTTACCCCAAAGGATGAAAAAAGCTCTTCGCCGATTTTATCCTTTGGGTAGATTTCAATGAGGGTGATTTCGTTAACTTCGCAGAATTGTAATTTCTTTTCATCTCTTTTTAATTGCTGGAGATATTGAAAACGATTACCATGAAAGAACTCAACATATTTTGTATGTTGACCGCCTTGAACTTCGATGGCAATTTTTTTGTTAGCGTTATAGAAATCAAAAGAAAGGCGAGTGCCGACAAGTTTGAACTCTTCGAATACAATGTCATTCTTCCAATAGGGAAAAAGAAATTCTTTTACTGAAAGCTGAAACTTGCTGCGACTCTTGCCCCTCCATTTGATTAAATATCTTTTAGCATTTTTAAGCTCCGCGACAGAGCCGTTGATTGTTTTAAACTTCATTGCAAATTGCTTTCTTGAAATATCCAACAAGGAATTTGCTGAGTTGTGGGTCTTGTTCAATTTTGTTAAATACCGATTCTAGTCCTTGAACTTTGCCAAATACTGGAAGAGAATTTTCCGCGAGAAGTTCTTCAAATTCTTCTGTCGCTGTATACCAAGCGCCACCCTTACCAAGAAACTCCCATAGCAAAAGCAAATCAACAATTTCTTTTTCAATCCATACAGAGTTGCCATTTGTGCGACCATATTTAATTGGGTAAGCAATTGTGAGATTTGTTTTTTCGTTGGGAGACTTTTTCACAGTTACTTTTGCGAAGTGACCAATGATTGGATTGTTGACAGCATCAATTGTCTTGTCTGAGGGATTTTTAAGAATTAAATCTCCTTTGTATCGTGGCTCGAACTCAAGAATAAAATTTGCAAAGTGCAACAGAGCGTTTCCGCCTGTGGCAGTTGTTTGACGCACTGGAGCTTTGGAATATGGATCGAGCTTAATATCAGCACGAACTTGACTAATGAATACTGCCATGTGACCTCTCTTAGCAAGAGCGATGGAAAGACGCTTCATAAAGTTTGCGGCAATCACAGCGCCACCAGCTACTTTGTTTGAGTCCTCAAAACCCTTATCGAGATCTCCCTTAGTGATTAGTCCATCGACAGAATCAAGCAAGAAATAGTAGCGGCAATCTTCTTCGTTTTTGGTGACGAGTTCTCGCATTGCTGCGACAACAGTTTCATAGATGTTGCTTTCGAATACGAAACAAGTGCCGACTTGCCAATCTTCTGCATTAAAAACAAAATTGATGCCAGATCTTTCTCTCATTTCTTTGCCGAGACGACCTTCCGCTTTAATGTAAAAACCTTTTGAATTTGGAACTGAGCTTAAAAAGTTTTTCATGAATGACAGCGCTGCGCTCGTTTTGCCTCCCTCATTCATTCCGCAAAATCTGTGTAGACCTGGGCATAGTCCTCCACCTAACCGCAAATCTAATTGCAGAGAACCGCTGGAAACTTTATAATCAATTTCTTCCTCAAAATTGTAATGATCGTCAGAATTCTGTTTTAAAAATGAGCCTAGCACTGAGCTTGACTTTAATACTTCTTTATCTTTATCTTGTTTAATTTTAGCCATCTAAAAAGTTCTTTAATGATTTTATTTTTTTGTCTATCTTGGCATCTTCGCCAACCTTCTCGCCTATATCGTAATCGGGATACTTAGATAAGTCAACCTTAAAATTGAATGCGCGAAACTTTTTATCCATTGTCTCTTGAAGTTTGTCGCAGACTAAATAAGCTAGGGAGTCGAACTTCTTGTCAAAAGAAACAATGTCCATAAACTCAAGCGAGTATCGCTCGCACAAGTCGTTCAAAAACTTCATTTCTCGCATATAAAACAAACGCTTATCCTTTGCGGGGACAAGCGTGAGTCGTGCGAGTATATGTTTTTTGCTTATCTTACTCTTTGCCATCCAGCAACATTATGTCATGAAAAACCATCTTGTCAACTAAATTTTTGAAAGAAGTTTTTGGCTTCCATCCAAGCTCTTGGCGAGCCTTTGTCGAATCACCAAGAAGAAGCTCAACCTCTGCTGGTCGATAGAATTTTTCATTGATTACCATAAGCACTCTATCAGTTTCTTTTTGCTGAAAGATTTCGTTGATGCCAGAGCCTTTCCATTCGCCATGAATGCCAGCAGCTTCAAATGCGAGTTCAACGAATTCGCGAATTGTGTGCGTTTCATTAGAAGAGAGAACGTAGTCATGCGGATCTTCTTGATTAAGCATTTTCCATATACCATCGACAAAATCTTCTGCATCTGACCAATCTCTTTTCGATTCGATGTTTCCAAGTTCTAAAAGATTGTAAGCTTCTTCATTGTCAATTGCTTTTTTAATTCGAGCAACGGCTTTAGTAATTTTGCGGGTAACAAATTCTTCGCCACGACGAGTTCCTTCATGATTAAATAACCAGCCCTGAACAGCATATAGTCCATAAGATTCTCGCCATACTTTAAGAATTTGTCTGGCTGCTGCCTTAGATGCGCCATAAGGACTTCTTGGGCGAAGAGGATGCTCCTCACTTTGAGGCACTGTCACTACATCGCCAAACTCCTCAGATGATCCTGCTTGATAAAATCGGCAAGTAGAATGATAGTTTCTAATTGCCTCAAGAATATTGAGGACGGATGTTGCGTTGGTTTCCCAAGTTTGTTGAGCGAAATCCCAGCTACTTCCGACGAAGCTTTGAGCTGCCAAATTAATAAAATAATCAGGCTTCAGTTTTTCGATAATTCTCGAAATGGAGTGGCAATCTGTCAAGTCGAAATTAATCAAATGGAATCTTCGGCTATTAATATGAGATAAATTTGTATGATTGTAGACGCTTAATCTGCGAACGCAACCAAAGATTTCATAGTCAGTATTCTCCAGTAGATAGTCTACCATGTGGCTTCCATCTTGTCCAGTAACTCCAGTTACAATTATGCATTTTTTATTGCCAAGAGTTTTGGCAGCATCTTCGATATTTAGTATATTCATGTGATCTATTTTTTTGCCTGTGTATTTTTCTTTAAGATTATTCATTATTTTTCAATATAAATTTTTCAGCCGTATTATTAAATTTGGGATTCAAGAAGATATTAAATATGATTTCATCAATTTTATCTTTTTTTACATACCAATCTTCAAATGGTAGATTAATATCTGCATTGCATATATCACCACCAATTAATTCATATCCATTAGATTTAAAAATTTGACGAGATTCATTTCTAATTTCTATGGAAGAATTATGGTAATCTGTTTCATATGTAATAACTGAAAAATTATATTTATCAAATGGTATTTTTTTAAGACATTCTAATGTGTTGTGTGCTGGCTCAATATCTATTTGAAGATAATCAATATCAATGGGCATATTATTATCCTCAAATAATTTTTTATAATCAATTTCTAAAGCATTTTGAACAATTAATTTAGATTTTCTTTGAGATTCAAATCCATCAATATTATTGACATCAATTGATATTCCATTCCATCCAAATTCATTTTCTAATAAAAAAGTATTACTGATTTCGGTTGGATGGAAGGTCCCTATTTCAACAAAATATCCGTTTCGTTTGCCATCTAACATACTCAATACAAACATATCTTGATATGCTTGAGAATAATTTTTATTTATTGATTCGCAATCTTTAAATTGGAATTTTAATTTATTTAATTTTGATATATTGTAATAATCATTCATATTTTTTTAAGTAAAATGCATCTCCCCAAGGATGATTGGAATAAAGATATTTTTCTTTTCTCTCAAAGTTGAATTTATTTAAAAATTCATCAATTTCATTTGTTTGCGAACAATTTTTATAAACTTCTGAATCATTAATTTCTATATAGATAGATTCGATAGAATCTAAATGGTCTGATAAACCTTGTAAAGCTAATAATTCAGCTCCTTGAATATCTATATTCAGAAAATTAATTTTTTCTAAAAATGCCTCTTCAGACAAGATTGAATTTAATGTTTTCGTAAATCTTTTTTCTTCGTGAGTGTAGTAAATATCTGGAAATAAATTAGAATGTTCGCCTAAATCTAAAATAGATGAAGATTGAGTGTTATTGGCTATTTTGAATATAACTTCTTTGTCGTCCTCATTAGATACTACAGCATTAGTAACTTTATGAATAGATGTATCTAAACGATCAGATAGTTTGTTAGCTAAATCGGTATTAGCCTCTATCCAATGAATTTTTTTCGCTCCGCATTGAATATAATCATCTAGCTCTTGGGCTTCGTGCGCTCCAACATGCAGAATATTTGTTAAGTTTAACTTATATTTTTCTTTTAGGTAATTTAACTGTATAAACATATTTATTAATTTTTTATTGATACTTCTTTCCAGTTTAAAAATGGAAATATATCTCCATGCCATTCTCTGTATTCTTTTTGAACTGGGCAAATAACATTATTTTGATTTCCTAAAAATCCAATCCACCAACTAAAAGTTCCTAAAGAAAGTATTTTGTTTTCAAATTGAGATCCAAATATTATAGTTTCTTCTGGCGAACTTTCAAAAATTTCTAAATTAAATTCATTGCTAAGTTGTTTAATGATGTCATTATTGGGAGAATCGCTTGATATGTATCCACCGTTTAGACCTATTAAAGCTTTACGATAATAATTTATATTGCAGCTTGCTTCATCATTACATATATCACCAAGCCTGACATGCACGAATGCATCTTTTTGATTTTTATTTTCATTTAAAAATAAATGCTTATTTTCTTTTAATAGTTTTAATATTGTTCTATTTTGAAAAAAACCATCTAAAATTAGATTTTTATTTATATTTTCTTCGTTGAGCAAATTGCAAATATTGTGATCATTTATAATTAAGCTTTCTTCGTAAACATGTTCGTTTTTGCTCAAATCAAATTTCAAAATATTATTTGATAATGGATTTTCAATTGATTGATTGAATTTCTGAGATAATATTAATGCAGTAAAATACTGAAAAAGTTTATTTCCAAATCTTCCTTTATAGTTTATATTTATCATAATATATAAGAATTTTCAAAAAATGGTTGAGATGGATACACGGTGTCAATTGTAGTATTTCTTAATTGATATTTTTCAGGCTGATAAATAATTTCTTTTTTTAAACAAGCCGTTAAACAAAATGAAGAATTAGATGATATTATATTATGTGCTAAATGCAAGCAAGTCCAATCAATATTGTATTCATTTTGAAGAAATTCTATGTTATATGAATTATCAATTTGATGAATAAAAGAAATTAATTCTTTAGCTTTATTAGCATCATCTGAAAATACAAAAATATTTTTTATATTTTTGTGGTTTTTATTTAAATGCTTAATGCATTTTTCGTAATATTCAAATGGAAGTCTTAAATCATGACCTAAATGACCATTAAAATCTGAACCTCTGTAGTGTAAGCATATAGAGTCGCGACTCATGATTCTGCTGAAATTCAAATTTATGAAATCTAAAATATTTTTTTTTATTTTTATTTCTTCAAAAAAAGTTTTGCAATACAATGGTACGTTATAAAACCAACCAGAAAAACATACATTATTGGGGATGATCAAATTTTTATCATTAAGAATTTGTAAACTGGTTTTTAAATTAGATTGATCAAGCTCGCAAAGCTCAGAAATATTATGGCTAAAAGCTTCTGAAAAATAATTAATCAATTCCAATTGATTTGAATGTTTAAATGTTTGCAATTCAAAAACTTCATCTAAATTAGATTCTATAGGTATCACTAATTCATAGCCTCTTTTTTTGCTGAAGTTGTAACAAAACAATAAATGCGACAAATGATTGCCGAATGATTGATTTGGTCCATAAGTTTTTAAATTGCCAGAATTAAGAAAGATTTTTTTTAATGCCATTCTATAATTTCTTGATTTTTATTTTTAAATCTTTTGATTAGATCCAGTTTTAAAAACTCATGATTTTGATTATGAACATGAAATTCGCAATATATTTTCTTAAAGTTTATATCATTATCTAATATTTGATTTAGTACGCCATACTCGACACCTTCGGCATCAAGTTTTAAAATGCATTCCTCTGTATTTATTTTAAATTCTTCAATGATGTCAAATATTGTCGTTGTGCAGATATTGTAATAATTAAATTCATCAACTTTTATATTCCATCTCCCTAAGCTGTCATTCATGAATCGCTGTCCCATTATAGTAGCTCCAATACATTTATTTTCATCAGCTCTTGTCATTAGAGTTACATCTTTTGCTTCTATATCAAGACCCTTTTTAATTAAAAAAGAATTTTTTATGGATTTAATATCTTCTTCTAAATCTAGCCAGCATTCTGGGTTCGCTTCAACAAAAATCTTTACGTCTTCTTCATTTATGCATTCAAAATTCTTTAAAAGATTGAATCCAGCCAAATCATTACATCCTATGTCTAAAATTGTTTTCATCTGTTTATTGATTTCTCTATGTAATTTTTAAAATTATTTTGGTTAAATTCTTGGTAAGCTTTTAAACAATTCTCTCTCATTGCGGCTTCTTTTTCTTGAGAAATTTTATTAATAATATTAATTAATTCATTATATGATAAATTTTCAAAATCATATTCTGATATAATAAGAATAGTATTATCCCAATCCCAATCGGGAAGAACCCAGTTATCTGAAATTAAAATAGGTATGGCTCCAGCAGATAAACTCTCCCAAAATCTTACAGAAGATGGAGATGATCCTCTGGGACATAGAGAGAATCTGCTTCTTTCTAATATATCTTGATATTCATTTTCCTCTTTTTTTCTATAATTATCTATAGCAAAAGAATTGGAGTCTATATGATAGCTGTTTCTGTATATAATATTATCGCCATTAATCCTGTTTAACATTCCGCCTCTAATTGGGTGAGATGTATGAGTCCCGACAAAAGATACGGGTATATTTTTATATCTTGTATTATCAAAATTAAAACTACATGTAAATGCTATGGGAACGATGCGAATTCCTTT